>Ga0208459_1000004_pt1 | contig 272583 bp, 253 predicted proteins | sample AD_UKC087_MetaG_FD_184433 | JGI IMG/M metagenome (GOLD analysis project Ga0208459, IMG submission 184433) | Active sludge microbial communities of municipal wastewater-treating anaerobic digesters from USA - AD_UKC087_MetaG (SPAdes) (version 2) | ecosystem: Engineered > Bioreactor > Anaerobic... | reverse complement strand
AGGGGCATGATGTTAAATGCCCGGCTGAAATGGGCGTGGAGCGAGAAGATTGGCTTGAACACATGAAGCTGGAAACCGGCCTGGGCCAAAAGGATCTCCTGGCGCTCGAAAAACAGGTTCGCTTGGCTGTATCGGAGGATCTCGGCCATAGCCGTGTCAGCATCACCAAGACGTATCTGGGATAAGCCGGGATACCTGCACTTACTTCTTCATAATCTCGATCCAGGCTGTCGCAGTCAAAAGCCCCCAGCATGCCCTCTTATGGGGGGGATGGTAGGATTATAATCCCCAGGAGCTCGGCATATCGGATTTTTTCGGCTTTCCTGTTTCACAAGTTTTTCAGGAACCTTTAAGAAAAAACGGTCGAATGATTTATCAAGTCAAGGGGCTGATTGGGTTCCTTGATCCACCTCCTTGGTTCTGAGTATGATGTAGTTAACGTGTTCTTAAAATGGCTCAATGATGTCTATTGGTTGTTTATAATTTAACAAAAAACAATGTGTGTCGATCATAATACTATGGCAACAATACTGAACATCATGTTCCGACTTTACTTAAGCACTGAGCAGCGTTCTGAGTTGCGCCACCATCTCGTACTTCGAAAGTGTTATAACGCAGCTCTCCAGGAACGCATGGATATATGACAAGTTGTCAATCCGTTATCGTAAACACATACTGCGTTTGTCCTTTCAATTACGGGGTGGAATGGAAAGAAGTATTTAAGGGAACCATCTTGATTATTGATAAAAACAAAAGGGAGAAAATATGAATACTTAAAAAAGGGTTCCCCTGACCAGGGCAGAGAAGTTCTGGGACATTTTCGGGCTGGTTGTGATCCTTGTGGTTCTTGCCTTGCTTGTGAGTGGGATTGAGAGCAGGGCCGGTGATGTGATGTGCTATATCGGTGGTGCAATCGCATTTGCCCTGACCGTACACGATTTCAAGCATGGACGGATTCCTGACAAGAATGGTGAGAAAAGCCGTTCAGTTTTTGATGACTCGTTTGATATCAATAGGAATCCTGGATGTTCTCTTATTCCTGGCAATGATTATTATTGGAAAAGCGCCTTTGATGATTGATTACTCTGGAAGTAAGGAAATGAATACTGAAAAGAGAGTTGCATTGACCATGGGAGAAAAGTTTTGGGTTATCGAAAATGTGAGGTAAGTTGCAAAGGGCGGGAATATTCCGTTACACTTCACGAAGATACCGAGAATGGCGGCTATTGGGCAGAATGCCCTGAAATACCGGGATGTGTGTCTCAGGGCGATACTATCAGAGAAACCCTTGAGATGATCAAGGACGCTATCGATGTATGCCTTGATGTGATCAGCCAGAATGAGAACATCTCCAAGTCTTTATGAAGAGACTAAGGTTTTCGAAAAAAACATTGAACAACGAAAAAAAGCCCGAACACGGCTATAAAGCTGTGTCCGGGCTTTCTCTATAATTCGTTAGAGCCTATGCGAATCCCCAGGCGTTTTTATTGATTTCCCGAAATTCGCTTCCCTCTGGAGCAATCCTGTTCATGAAATCAAAGATTCTCTCCGCTGTTTTCTTGTCCCAAAAGGGTCGCTTTCATGTCATCATTTTTGAATAATGAAACGCCTTCTTTTTTGTATGTATTTCTGTAATTTTAATACCGATAACGCCTTTTCTTTTTTACCCACTCTGTATCACTCTGTTTTATCATAGGTTTTACTTCGTCAAAAACGACCAGCAGGCCCCCCTTCGGGGGTTTCCAGTTGCTGTATCTTAACGATATCTACCATTCCTGATCCACATGTTTACCAGGAGTAATATTTTTATTTTCCCCAAGAATTAACATTATCATAACTCATTGATTTAATTGATTCTCGATCTCATCAAAATTTTTCACTTCGGTAGAATATACTAAGTATGAAGAACTTGTCGGGATCAAATCACCGGTGTAATATTCCCCCTAAAAATAATGAGGGGAGTGTTTGTATGAAAGGATCGATTTATCTTCGGAAAGATGTTCGAATACCTTACTGGTTCGTTCAATGGTACATGAATCGTAAATCCTATAAGATATCAAAATATATCGGTGAACGAGAACCGATGTACCAGACTCACCCTGTCAAGGAGCGTGATGCCGGGTATAGAAAGGCGCAAAAGCTCCTTGCGCTCATCCAGGGCGATTGGGAGAGACATGAGAGAGGAGAGATCATATTCCAAATAGAGAAGTACACCCGAGAGTTCTATACCGATGTTATTCCTTATCTTCAGGAATGGCTCGATGCCAAGGAGCCCGAGCTGACACCTGGTGGTTTTGACAAGTATAAGAGAGATGTGAAAAATTATCTCGTTCCCTTCTTCACGGAGCATCCGGTAATGCTACATGAGATCCGGTACGATACCTTGATTAAGCTGGTCAACTTTATCGATGGCAGCGGAAAGCAAAGAAAAAATGTGGTTGATACCCTCCGGTGTTGTTTGAAATACGCTCATAAGTCGGAACGAATCAATGCCCTGCCGCCTTTCCCTGAAAAGAGAGTGTACGATATCCACGATAAACCGCCCGTATGGTTGCCAAGGGAACGGTTTGACAATGTTATGAAGTACATACCGGACGAGCACAAGCCGTTCTTTATGTGGCTGTATTTGCACCTGAGAAGACCAGGAGAAGCGATGGCCCTGCTCCGCGAGGATTACGATGCCGAGCGTGACATATTCGTTATTAAAAGAGGCGTAAGCAAAGGTCATTTGATCGAGAGGACAAAGACCGGGGATTGCCATGAAATACCTTGTGTGTCGGAGTTCAAACCCTACATGAAGAAGCTGCCGCACATCAGCAAATACTTCTTCACTTGTAAGGAATCCAAATCCGATGGAAATCGATACACTGGAAAGATCTACCGAAGGATATGGAATGAAGCCTGCAAAAAGGCGGGAGAGAAGATAGACGTTTACCGGGGAACAAAGACCACCAGGGCAAGCCAAATGGTCAATGAAGAAGATATGTCCCTGCATGACCTTCAGATCGCCGGGGATTGGGCATCGTTTGAGTCAGTCAAACATTATGCCAGAGCGAACATTGCAAAGAAAAGAGCTGTCCTTGAGAGAAAGGTGCTACCGCTGAAAAAAGCACGGGACAGCCACGGGACAGAGTAAGAAAAAATTAAACCTGTTATTTCAATAAGTTAATGGTCGGGAAGCGGGGATTTGAACCCCGGGCCCCAGCGTCCCGAACGCTGTGCTCTACCAGACTGAGCCACTTCCCGATACCGTCGTACTCTATAGAAGAGAAATCACTCCGAAGTCAAGGACGATGATGGTTTATCTGCTCTGCTCATACGTTATGAACGGCTCCCGCACGACCCGGTGGTCGAGCTGGCTGTTCACGTTGAGGGGATACTGGCCCCGGTCGAACCTGAAGAGGTCCTCTCCCAGACGCTTCATGGGGATGGTCACCTCGACCTTGGCAAAGATCTCGCCGCGGTCGTTCCTGCCGGACTCCAGCGCATCGTTCCTGCCGCCGAAGTACAGCGAGACGGCCCTCACGGGCTTCACCTGCACCATGAGGCTCACACCCTTCATGTTGCTCCGATCTTCCCCGTTGTAGAAATAGGCCCCGGGCCATACAACGACAAAGGGAGCGCTGGGCACCGGGATGCCGAAGGCCACGTCGACGCCGGGAAGCGCCTCCTCCCCGTCGTGCTCGTTCGAGAAGGGGAGATAGAGGTTGAGGTGGGCGGAGAAGTTGGGGTGGAAGAATTCCGCCCCGGTCCCCACGCGCCTGTGGTTGTTGTCCGTGGTGTAGTCGAAGAACATGTTGTACCCGGCGACGGCCTTTCCTGCAAGGACCGGGACCCGCGCGCCGATGCCCAGGTTCAGTCCCAGCTCGCTTTCCCTGACGAAGGCGGTGGGGTTCGTGAACAGGTACAGGTTGTCCACCTGGGCAAGGGAGACGAAGACGTCGCCCATGTACGCCGGGGCAGACTCGTCGGCAAGCCTCAGGCCGCCGCCTGCCCATATGACCTCGGGCGCTTCGGCCGCCTGTGCCGCTACCGCCCAGAAGCTCAGAATCCCCATCAGGACCAGTGCCGTCTTCTTCATCGTTGAACCCCCTCGAGAAAATTTCTCAAGCATCTCAAGAACGCCAGAATGCTTGTAAGTCTTTACATATATCCTCTGGCTTCAGCGTGGTCAATGTCTCATCGTGCAGCATCTTCATGTAGTTGACCTGGCTGGTGCCGAACGGCGGGATGCTCAGCCGCGGACAGATCCTCACGTGGGGCACGAAGAGCGGGTTGCCCCCCAGAAAGTAGAGCGACATGTTCAGCGAGCCCATGTTGAGCGAATCGATGTACCTCAGGACGAGCAGGATCCCCCGGGCCAGCTCGCGCAGGGTCCCTGCCTTGATGTCCCCGGGCTTCCTGACTTCGTGGAGGATGCCCAGGACATCGAACACCCCGAGCGGCGCAAAGGCGGCGAGCCAGGTGATGCCGTCGGCCGCGGAGATGTACCGCTCCCCGTTCCTCTGCTCCTCGTCCCGCAGGTCCGTCCAGTAGTCCCTCCCCGTCTCAGCCTTGTACCGGGCCAGGTTCGGCACGATCTCGGCATAGTAATTCGTTGACGAGCTCGATGCGGTTATCTGCAGGTGAGGGTGGATGAGCGAGCCCCCGGCCAGGGGCATGTAGTTCCAGTTCACGGACTGATAGATCATGTCCGGCTGCCTGAGAACCACATCCTCGAGGTATTCGAAGCAGCAGGCGAGAGAATCCTCCAGGATGCCCTCGGTAAATGAGGTCAGGGGCAGGTAGTGCTCGCTGCACATGACGCACACGGCCCCGTTCTCGTCGTAGGGGAAGGCGTTGGGCACGCAGAGGGCCTCGCCCCTCGAGTATCTCTCCTTGCTCGTGAGGTCGGGATGGAACTTGGGCGTGACGGTCTGGACCACCTCGGGACAGAACGGGCAGAAGCCCTTCGAGAGCTCGACCTCGGCCGAGACGTCCGTCCTGACCACCTCCCTGATGGGGAAGTCCAGGACCCGGCTCGTGCGGCCGGTGAGCGGGTCCACCCGCACCTCGGAATATCGCTCCGTCTCTGAAAACCCCTGGGCGGGGTCCAGAAACCTGGACGTTTTTACAACTCTCACGAACTCCATGAACCCACCTTGAAAATTCAATACAATATGATCCGCATCGGGTCAAGGTCATCGCCGCCCGCACAGGGTCGTTTCCCGCCCTCTCGGCCCGCTTGATAATGCGCACCCGAGCCTGTATAGTGGGGAGGATGATGAAACCGGACCCGCTCATCGCACGGCAGCACATGGTCAAGGAGCAGCTCGAAGGCCGCGGCATCCACGACGCCAGGGTGCTGGGCGCCTTCCTCGAGGTGCCGAGGCACAAGTTCGTAGAGGAATACCTCAAGTACAAGGCCCACGAGGACTACCCCCTCTCGATAGGCTACGGTCAGACGATCTCGCAGCCCTACATGGTGGCCCTCATGACCCAGGCGCTCCAGCCCGGCCCAGGGGACAAGATCCTCGAGATCGGCACCGGCTCTGGCTACCAGGCAGCCATCCTCTCGAGGCTCTGCAGGGTGGTGTTTTCCATCGAGCGGATCAGCGCCCTGGCGTCGAGGGCGCGGAAGACCCACGACGAGCTGGGCTACTACAACATCCACGTCCGCATCGGGGACGGGACCCAGGGCCTCCCCCGGGAGGCGCCCTTCGACGGAATCGTGGTCACGGCAGGTGCGCCCTCCCTGCCGGAGGTCCTCATCGATCAGCTGGCCGTCGGGGGAAGGCTCATCATCCCGGTGGGCAGCGAAACGCTTCAAGAGCTCAAGCGCTTCACCAGGAGGGAGGACGGCGTGCGCGAGGAATCCCTGGGCGGGTGCAGGTTCGTCAAGCTCATCGGCAAGAACGGCTGGGGAAGCTGAGCTCACTGCCCCCCGACCGGCACGGGGACGCTGCTCGCCTCGCTCGTGCCGTTGCCGAGCTGGCCCCTGTCGTTGGCGCCCCAGGCCCACAAGCTCCCGTCCGACCTGATGGCAACGCTGAACCCCAGGCCTGCGCTCACCACGGTCCAGTCGGCGTCCATGCCCACCTGCACGGGCACGGAGCTGCTTTCGGTGGAGCCGTTCCCCAGCCGGCCGTCGGCGCCCAGGCCCCAGGCCCACAGCGTGCCGTCTTCCCTGATGGCCAGGCTGTGGTGGACGCCCGCGCTCACCGCCTTCCACGTGCCCGCCCCATCGACCTGCACGGGCTCGCTCCTGTCTTCGTTCGTGCCGTCGCCGAGCTGCCCATGGTCGTTGCGGCCCCAGGCCCACAAGCTCCCGTCCGACCTGATGGCCAGGCTGTGGCCCTCCCCCGCGCTGAACGCCGCGGTCCAATCCGATTTCGACCCCACCTGGACGGGAAGCCCCTGGCTGTCGGTCGTGCCGATGCCGAGCTGTCCGGAATCGTTCTGCCCCCAGGCCCACAACGTGCCGCTCGTCTTGAGGGCGAGGTTGTGGATGCCTCCGGCTTCCACGGCAGCCCAGTCGGTGTCGGTGCCGACCTGGGCAAGCGAATAACTGATGTCGCCGGTGCTGTCCGGATTGAGCATCTTGAGGCCGCAGATCCAGATCGTGCCGTTTTCCTTGAGCACCAGGGTGTGCAGCCTGCCGGCGCTCACCGCAGACCAGTCCGCGTCGTAGGTGGTCTGCGCCGGGACGTTCGTCCTCAGGACCCGTCGGTCGTCCCCGAGCTGGCCGTAGGCAGCATATCCCCAGGAATACGGCCGCTCGTTGGTGTTCAGGGCAAAGGTGTGGCTGTCGCCGGCGCTCACCTCAGTCCAGGTATCGGTGCCCACCTGCTCGGGAAGGGCCTTGTTCGCCCAGGTGTCGAGGCCGAGCTGGCCTTCGGCGTTCCCGCCCCAGGTCCACAGCGTGCCGTCGCTCTTGAGGGCGGCAACGTGCACGTCGCCCGCGCTCACGTCCGTCCAGACCGCGGCCTCTTCTGCGACGGCGCTCGAATCGTCGTCATCGTCATCGTCGTCCCAGAACGACCAGTCGCATCCGGCGACGGTACAAGCGAGCACTACAAGCATCAGGAACAGGAAACGTCTCATGGCATACCTCCTCGACATTGCATGGTGATTGAAATGCAAAGATACTCAACTGAATATAATGATAATCAATTATTTGTGGAAATCAAAGGCCCTGGCGGGCGGGGGTACAACGGCCGGCTTTGGTTTCCCCCCGACCCCGACGGCATTACGGTGTATAGGGAGAGCCTCTGCCTCACAAGCATAGGAAGAAATGAACAGCCATGCGGTTGAAGGGAGAGGATCGGTAGCTCACTCAGCCCCGACAGGAACAGGCACAGTGCTCGAGACGGTGGTGCCGTTGCCCAACTGGCCGTAGACGTTGTTGCCCCAGGCCCACAGGCTGCCGCCGGACCTGATGCCCATGCTGAAGCTCCCGCCTGCGCTCACGCTGACCCAGTCGGCCTCCGAGCCCACCTGCACGGGCATGGGGCTGCTTTCGGTCGATCCGTTTCCGAGCTGGCCGTAGGCATTGAAACCCCAAGCCCAGAGCGTGCCGTCTTCCCTGATGGCGAGGGTGTGGTACAATCCGGCGCTTACGCTCTTCCACCGGCTGGTGTCTTCAACGAGGACCGGTTCGTCCCTGGATACCGTCGTGCCGTCGCCGAGCTGGCCGTAGGTATTGAGACCCCACGCCCACAGCGAGCCGTCCGTCCTGATGGCGGCACAATGGTATACGCCTGCGCTGAACCTGTCGGACCAGTCCGCATGAGAGCCCACCCGGACCGGCAGCTCCTGGTCGTCGGCCGTGCCTATGCCGAGCTGCCCGACGTCGTTGTCCCCCCACGCCCACAGCGTGCCGTCGGATTTGAGGGCAAGGTCATGGTACCCGCCTGCGTCGATGGCGGCCCAGTCCGCATCGGACCCCACCTGGGTGAAGACATAGAGGCGGAAGAGCGAGCGGTCCGGGAGAGATCTGTAGATCCCGCTCCTCCAGACCGTGCCGTCGTCCTTGAGCACCAGGGTGTGGCCGTAGCCGGCGCTCACCGATGCCCAGTCCTTGTCATAGGTCACTCGTATGGGCTTGTTGGACCCGAACAGCCCGCTGGGGGATATCCCGAGCTGCCCGAAGATGCCGCTTCCCCAGCACCAGGTCTGCCCGTTGGTATTGACGGCAAAGGTGTGCAGATCCCCCGCGCTCGCCTGCTCCCATCTCTCGGAGCCGAGCCTTGTCGGCTGATGGATGTCCACCCAGGTCTCGAGGCCGAGCTGGCCGCTGCCGTTGCCCCCCCACACCCACAGCGAGCCGTCGCTCTTGACGGCCGCCGTATGCGCACCCCCGGCGCTGACCGCCGCCCATACAGGCACCTCCTCGCCGCCGGCACTGGAGCCGCCGTCGTGGCTGTCGTCCTCCCAGGGCCAGCTGCAGCCCGCGGCAAAGCCCAGAGCAAGGATGAATATCGCCAGAAAAGCCCACCGTTTCATCAATGATAACCTCACCAGCACAGAGTGGCCGGGCTCAGAATGAACAGAGAAACTCAATAATTATAATGCAATATGTGTGCAAAATCAAAGCGTTTGAAATCATGACAACTTTGCAGGACGCCCTGCCCGCGGCGGCGTCGCATAAGAAATTCTTTTCACAGAAAGGATGAAATCTTTTACCCCTCCACCAGACCGGGAAGGGCGGCTCACCGGGTCTTCCTTCCCGGGAGCGTTTACCCCGGACAGCCGTCCCAGAAGGAGAAGTTTTGGAGCATCCTCAGGCCGGGCCTGCCGCTCTTTTCCGGGTGGAACTGGGTGGCCACCACGTTGTCCCGGGCGATGACCGAGGCGAACTCGATGCCGTAGGATGTCGTGGCCATGGCAAAACCCTGCCCCGCCGGGTCGGGATAGTACGAGTGCACGAAATAGAACTGGGCCTGAGCGTCCACGCCCTCGAAGATGGGGTGCGTGCGGCAGTGTTTCAAGGTGTTCCAGCCAATGTGGGGTATTTTGAGGCCCATGTCCGGGAACCTCCTGGCCGCGCCCGGGATGATGCCCAGGCAGCGGGCCCCGTCTTCTTCGCTTTCCTCGAGGATGATCTGCGTGCCCAGGCAGATGCCCAGGAAAGGCGTGCCCCGCTCGACCACGGCGCGGATCACCTCGTCGAGGCCCAGGGAGACGATGGTCTCCATGGCCTTGCCGGCGGCCCCGACACCGGGGAAGATCACCCGCCGGGCATCCAGGATCTTCCGGCTGTCGCTCGTAATGGCGCATTCGAGGCCGAGGTGCCTCAGCGCCCGCTCGACCGAACGCAGATTCCCGGCACGGTAGTCAATGATGGCGATCATCCCATTCACCTGCAGGCGCTCATATTCTCACGAAGGCAGGAACCCTGTCCACCGGAAGATCCGAACAGCGGTGCCCGGAGCCCCAGGCCCGGGATCAGGTGGCGACCCACGCGCCGAAATAGGCGAGGATGAGCCCGATGATCATGCCCAGGCTTCCGAGCTGGAACCTGGTCTCCGCGTTGGAAAGCAGGCCCAGGATCTTCAGGAGGGACCCGTCCTGGCCCTGGGAGGGGTTGAGCATCTGGGAAACCGTCCGGATGGTGTCCGATATCTTCTTGAAGGTCTGCTCCTTGACCATGAGCGCAATGCAGCTCGCAACGATGACGAAATAGGCATTCAGCAGCAGGAAGGTCCCGAAGATGAACCCGGACAGGCCCACCCTCTCCTGGATATTCTCCGTGGACACCTCGAGCTGGACCGGGACCCCTGACCCTCCGATCTCGTCGTGATGGCCGCACCCCGCAAGGGAAAGGAAGGTTAGAACGAACATAACAAGCAGACAGACCCTCATCTTCTGCACAAACGGCCTCCCGGATTGAAATTTTGGCTGATTTATACCTGTATTGTATATTTTCTGTCAACAAACTTTAAAGTAAGAACCTGATCCCTGCCGATGTAGAGAGAAGATTATATCCCGGGAGGAGCCTGGCGTGGGTGATTTTGACGATCTCATGGAAGAATTCGTTACCGAATCGAGAGAGCACATCGCAGACATCGAAGAAGACCTCATCAAGATCGAGGCGGACATGGAGAACGTCGATCCCGAGGTCATCAACCGGGTGTTCCGTGCAGCCCACTCCATCAAAGGCTCGGCCAAGTTCCTCGACCTGACCAACATCGGAGACCTGGCCCACAAGCTCGAAGACGTCCTGAACCTCATCCGCTCGGGCAAGGTGGTCCCCACGAGCCAGGTGGCGAACCCGCTCCTCCAGGCGGCGGACATGCTCAAGAACATGTTCGAGGACGTCACCTCCAGCAACGACATGGACATCTCCGAGCACTTGAGCGAGCTCCAGGCCATCATCGACGGAGCGGGCTCCTCATCCGGGCCGAAGGGAAAGGCCGCAGCCGCTCGGAAGGACGGGGACCTCCTGACGTCCTTCGGCGTGGACAGGCAGGTGGTGGCCAGGAAGCTGGAGTCCAGCCAGGTGTTCGTCGTGAACGTGCACCTCGGCGCCGAAGAGCTCGACGAGCTCACGGGCACCCTGGACAGCCTCGGGGAGGTCCTCGGTTCGTGCCGGAAGGGCAAGGACGCACACTCCATCCTCTTCTCCACCATCATGGAGAGGGACATGATCCCGCTGGCCCTGAGGGTGTCCCCTGACGCGGTGACTCAGGTCGATGCCGGCATGCTGAGGGATGCGCAGCCTCAGTCCCAGCAGCGCAAGGCCCAGGAGACTCAGCCCCAGCCGAAAAGACAAGCAGCACCCGCCCCCAGGGCATTGGCAGACGACACGGACGACGAGGGGGAAAGGGAGGCTTTCAGCAAAGCAAAAGAGGAGAAGCCCCTTCCCATGAAAGACAGGACCCTGCCCAAAAAAGAGGACGAAGAGGAAAAGAAGGAAGAGAACACCTCGTTCATCACCTTCTCCCTCGAGAACGAAACCTATGCCGTGCCCATCCAGGCCATCGAAGAGATCATCGGATACCAGGACATCAGCCTGCTCCCCAACGTGCCGAGCTTCATCAAGGGCGTCATCAACCTGAGGGGCGAGCTGGTGCCCGTCATGGACCTCAGGCTCAAGTTCAGGCTGGAGCCGAGGGAATACAACCCCCTGACCGTGTTCCTCATCGTAAGGGTGGAGGATAAAGTCATGGGACTGGTGGTGGACAACGTGGCGGACGTTCTGGTCATCGATCCCGCCCGGGTCCAGAAGACCCCGGTATTCTCGGCGAAGATCTCCACGGACTTCATCGAGGGCGTGTACAAGGACGCGCAGAACCAGATGGTGATCCTGGTGGATGTGGCGGCCCTCACGAAGCCCGAGGAGTGGGACGTGGCGGCCTGAGGGCCTACTCCTCTTCCTTCGGCATCGTGAAGATGTGGAAGAGGAGCCCCAGCATCCCTATGGAGATGTAGGTGTCCGCCAGGTTGAACGCCGGCCACCTGAACCTTCCTATGTAGACGCTCAGAAAATCCACCACCTCGCCGTGGATGAACCGGTCGGTGAGGTTCCCCAGCGCACCCGCGATGATCAGGCAGAACACCAGCTTGAGCAGCAGCGACTTCTCCCGGGCCCGCACGAAGACCACGAACATGGCGATGAACGCGATGATGGTGATGCCCAGGAAGAAGTAGGTGCGGAACGGCTCGGGGAAGCCATGGAGCATGCCGAAGGCGGCCCCGGTGTTGCGCACGTGGATGATGTCGAAGAACCCGGGGATGACGTTGAACCCGGTCCCCAGCTCCACGGTCCTGACGATGATGCCCTTGGTGATCTGGTCGGCTGCGTAGCAGAAGAGGACGAGCAGCAGCGCCCAGGGCAAAAACGACCTCCCCCTTTTCCCCTTCGACTCCTCGAGCTCCTCGGGAAGCTCCTCCTCCCCTTCCAGCAGCTCCAGAATCTCTTCCTCTTTCAGCGTTTCCTTGCCTTTGTCCTTGCGCTTGCCTGCCACCTGAGCGTCCCTTCGTTCTGCACGAAAACCGTCTGTGTCCGTACTCCTGTCCCGGCTGAATTGCCGGAACGGCATCCATATGCCCCTTGAATATACAATGGTCCCCGCCCCTCGCGCAAGAGGAGCGGGGACCGGAATCTCGCTGCGGACGAACGCTTACCCGAGCTGAGAGGCACAGCGGCCGCACACCTCCGCGAACTCGGGTGTCTTCCCGATGTCTTCGCGGTAGTGCCAGCACCGGGGGCACTTGCCGCCCGGCGCCTTCGACACGGCGATGCGCATCATGGGGAAGGCCTCGCTCGCGCCGTAATTGCCGTCGCCCTGCTCCACCACGACCCCGGAGCAGATGAAGATGTCCTCGAGCATGGGCTCCACCCCCTTGAGGAAATCAAGGGTGGGGCCTTCGGCGGACAGAGTGATCCTCGCGTCCAGGGGATGGCCGATGACCTTGTCCCTCCGGGCGGTCTCCATCTCCTTGGAAACCTCCTGCCTGAGCGCGATGATGCGCTCCCACTTCGCCTCGAGCTCCCGGTTCACCAGGGCGGGGTCAGCCACCGGCATGGTGGTCAGGTGAACGCTCTCCTCCTTGCCAGTGAACTTCGGCATGTGGTCCCAGATCTCCTCCGCCGTGAAGGCCAGGATTGGGGCCAGCAGCCGGGTCAGGTCCATGATGATCCGGAAGATGGCGCTCTGGGCGGACCGCCTCTCCAGGGAGGCCTTCTTGTAGACGTAGAGCCTGTCCTTGAGGATGTCGAGGTAGAAGGCGCTCATATCCACCACGCAGAAGTTGTGCACCTGCTGGTAGATGACATAGGGCTCGAAGTCCGTATACGCCTTGCGTACCTTTTCGATCAGCTTCATGGTGACGTGGAGCGCGTAGCGGTCGAGCTCTAGCATGTCCTCATAGGGCACCATGTCCCTGTCCGGATCGAAGTCGTGGAGGTTGCCCAGCATGAACCGGGAGGTGTTCCTGATCCTCCGGTAGGTCTCCACGAGGCGGCTCACGATCTCGTCCGAGATCCTGATGTCGTTCCTGTAGTCCTGGGCGCTCGTCCAGAGCCTGAGGATCTCGGCTCCGTACTTGGTGATGATCTCCTGGGGCGAGATGGTGTTGCCCAGGGACTTGGACATCTTCCTGCCCTCGCCGTCCACCACGAACCCGTGGGTGAGCACGCTTTTATAGGGCGCCCTGCCCCTGGTTCCCACCGAGGCGAGCAGGGTGGAGTGGAACCAGCCGCGGTGCTGATCAGACCCTTCGAGGTACATCTCCACGGGCATGTCGAGCCGCGGGTCCTTCTCGCACACAGCAGCGTAGCTCACGCCCGAGTCGAACCACACGTCCACGATGTCTTCTTCCTTCGTGAACTCGCCCTTGCCGCAGGCGCTGCACGTCGTGCCCGGGGGCAGGAGCTCGGAGGCGGTGTGCGCGAACCAGGCGTCCGACCCTTCCTTCTCGAAGATGTCCGCCACGCGGTCTGCGATCTCCTGGGACATGAGGATCTCCCCGCACTCTCTGCACACGAACACCGGGATGGGGACGCCCCACACCCTCTGGCGCGAGATGCACCAGTCGGGCCGGTTCTCCACCATGTTGTAGATCCTGTCCCTGCCCCAGGAGGGGATCCATTTCACCCGGTTGATCTCATCGAGGGCCTTCTGCCTGAGGCCCGTCTTCTCCATGGAGATGAACCACTGGCTGGTGGAGCGGAAGATGATGGGGTTCTTGCACCGCCAGCAGTAGGGGTAGGAGTGCTCGTACGTGGACACGTTGAGCAGGGCACCCACCCGCTGAAGGGCCTTGTTCACGCCCTCGTTGGCGTCGAACACGAACTGGCCCGCGAACTCCTCGACCTCCTTGGTGAACTTCCCCTCGTTGTCCACGGGCGCATACACCTCGAGCCCGTAGGCCTTGCCGATCTCGTAGTCCTCCTCGCCGTGGCCCGGCGCGATGTGCACGAGCCCGGAGCCGGCCTCCAGGGTGACGAAGGGCGCGAGGATGAGGATGGACTCCCGGTCGTAGAGGGGGTGCTTTGCCTTCAGGCCCTCGAGCAGGCTGCCCTTGAACACGGCGAGCGTGGTGAACCCGCTCACCCCGACCTGCTTCATCACGTCCTCCACAAGGTCAGTGGCCAGGACGAGCACGCTGTATTCCTCTGTTTTCACCGCCGAGTATTCGAGGTCCGGATGCAGCGCGATGGCGAGGTTCGCGGGGATGGTCCAGGGGGTGGTGGTCCAGATCACCATGTACACGTCGTCACGCACGTCCTTCAGCTCGGGCACCTTCTCCGAGATGTCCGAGATCATCTTGAACCTCACGAAGATGGCCGGCGTGGCCTGGTCGTTGTACTCCACCTCGGCCTCGGCCAGGGCGGTCCCGCAGGTGGCGCACCAATAGACGGGCTTGCGCGCCTTGTAGATGGACCCGTTGCCGATGAACTTGCCCAGCTCCCGGACGATGGTGGCCTCGTAGCCGTAGTCCATGGTGATGTAGGGGTCCTGCCACACGCCGAACCCGCCGAGCCGCTTGAACTCCTCCCTCTGGATGTCGAGGAACTTGTTCGCATACGCCCTGCAGCGCTTGCGGATCTCCACCTTGGTCATCTTCGCGGCAGCCTCCCTGCCCACCTCGATCTCCACCTGGTGCTCGATGGGCAGCCCGTGGCAGTCCCAGCCGGGGCGGTAGAACGTGTCGTACCCCATCATGAAGAGAGACTTCACGATAATGTCTTTCAATATCTTGTTCAGGGCGGTGCCCAGGTGAATGTGGCCGTTGGCATAGGGCGGACCGTCGTGGAGGATGAACTTCTCCCGGCCCTTCGATCTGTCCATGATCCGCGCGTAGATGTCCCCGTCCTCCCAGCGCTTGAGCATCTCGGGCTCCCTTGCCGAAAGGGACGCCTTCATGGGGAAGTCGGTCTGGGGAAGACACAGCGTATGCTTGTAATCCATCCTATCCTCCTTGTTGTTTCACGAGTGAAGAATCTATCCCAGGACAAGAAGGATTGTCAATGTTTCTAAAACATGATAATGCTTTAAGATCTTAAAACACGGACGTACATCATGACCCGCAAAGCGTGCCTGTTGGCGATCTTCATCCTGGCGAGCCTCACCGTGTCTCCCGGACTCCAGGCCGATGTGGTGCTGGACGGCTACACCTTCTCGAACGACAGCACCGAGCTCTGGGGCAACCCCTTCTTCGACACGTTCTACCGGAGGGTTGACCTGGGCATGTCGCTCACCCCCTACGGCGGCTTCGGGAACAATCCCCTGACCCAGGCCTTCACCCAGACCTTCACCGTGGCCGGCATCGAGTGCGACGTGCTCCTCGAGGAGGCGTACTACCCCACCTGGTCCGAGGCCGCGCGCCGGTTCGAGATGGACCACTACAACGGCTACATCTACCTGGCCAAGGACACCGAAAACAACATCCACATCCTCACCCTGGTGTACTACATGCCCGACGGGTCGACGGTGGGCTGGGACTACACCGACCTGGGCCCGGGCGACACCACCCTCCTCTACCCGGCGGAACCGTACGCAGGGCAGAAGGTGTTCTGCGGACAGGTGGAAGACGTCGGCCTGGAGGTGGGCAGCGTCAAGGGCTGCATGACCGTCGCCTTCGACTCCCTGCCCCAGTTCCCCTCCAGGACGGTGACAGCCTACCTGAGGCCGGGTATCGGCGTCATGGCCCTTTCCTACAACTGGGAAGGGCGGCTCAACGGGTTTTCCCTCGACGGGGTCGCCCCGGAGCACGCCGATGACGACGACCTGAGCGGCTGGGAGGAGCTCAAGGAAAAGGCCTGCTTCATCTCCGCCTGCTCGCCCGGGAGGCCCCCCCTGGAGAGCACCTTCGAAACCCTCGCCCGGTGGTGCCGAAGCGCCTGGGAAAGGGCAAGAATCGCCTTGACTTCCGCCTTGGATATAGAGTGAAATACGGTATCGTTCCCGGCCGTTCATACCGGCCTGGATGGGTTGAAAATCTACTCAAGGCAGGTGGGATATGATCGCATATCAGCTCACGGTACCCGTCGACAACACCCCTGGAAAGCTTGCACGGGTGTCCGGCGTCCTGGCCAGGGAAAAGATCAACATCAGGGCCATCACCATCTCCTCCTTCGGGGAGCGGGGATTCTTCAACATCCTCGTGGACGACCCCACGCTCGCACGGAAGGCCCTCGAGAAGGCGGGCATAAAGACCGACCTCAAGGAGGTCATCGCGGTGCTCATCGACGACAGACCGGGCGGCATGGACAGGCTCGCCCAGCTCCTGGGCGCCGAGGGCATCAACATCGAGAACGCCTACGGCTTCGTGCTCGAGAGCAGCAAGTCCGCGGTGCTCGTGGTGGACGTAAACGACCTGGAAAAAACCCAGAAGATCCTCAAGGAGCACAAGTTCAAGACCCTGAGCCCCGAGGCCCTGGCCGCCATCGAGCCGTTCCACTACATGAAGTACTGATCACTGCCGGCCTTTGCCCCATGGCGGGATCCCGCTTTCAGTGATTCGTTTGCCGGATCAGAAAAAAGCCCTGTGGTTTCCACAGGGCTTTTTATTATTTCAGATCCCCTGCCCTATTTGACGAGGCTGGGCAGGTAGGTCGCGAGCTGAGGGAACGGGATGAGGAGGAAGGTCAGGATGACCATGGCGATGAGCAGGGGCATGGCGCCCTTGAAGATGACGTGCAGGGGCACGTCCCGGGCGACGCCTCCCACCACGTAGACGTTCACCCCCACCGGCGGCGTGATGACCCCCATCTGGGTGACGAGCACGATGATGACCCCGAACCAGATGGGGTCGAACCCGTAATGCAGCACCACGGGGTAGAAGATGGGGATGGTGAGCATGATGAGCGCCAGCGAGTCGATGAAGCAGCCGCCCACCAGGTAGATCCCGATGATGATGCTCATGATGGCCCACGGCGGGAGGTTGAAGGACGAGATCCAGCTGGCGATGTCGTAGGGGATTCGCGACACGGCCAGGAAGTGTCCGAAGATGGTGGCGCCCGCCACGATGACCATGATCATGGCCGAGATCCGGGTGGTCTCCTCGAGGGCCTGGACAAATCCCTTCCAGTCGATGTTGCGCTTGACTATGGCCACCACCAGGGTGGCGAAGGCGCCCATGCCCCCGGCCTCGGTGGGGGTGAAGAGCCCCGCGAAGAGCCCGCCCATGACGAACACGAAGATGACGAGGATCTCCACCGTGCCGGGCAGGGACGCGATCCGTTCCTTCCAGGTGCTCTTCGGGCCCTTGGGGCCGAGCTCGGGCCTGAGCGTGACCCAGATGAGGATGGCGGCGATGAAGAAGACGGTGAGCAGGATGCCCGGCAGGATGCCGGAGATGAAGAGCTTGCCAATGGACTGCTCGGTGAGAATGCCGTACACGATGAAGATGACGCTGGGCGGTATGAGGATGCCCAGGCCTCCCCCCGCCGCCACCACGCCGGTGGCCAGCTCGGGCTTGTAGTTGTAGCGCTTCATCTCGGGCAGGGTCGCGGCGGCCATGGTGGCGGCTGTCGCGTTCGTGGATCCGCAGATGGCGGAGAAGGCCGCGCACGCGCCGATCGTGGCGATGGCGAGCCCGCCCGGCAGGTGCCCGATGAACTTGTAGGCCGTGTCGAAGAGCCGCGACGAGATGCCCGCGTGGAAGGCGATCTGCCCCATGAGCACGAAGAGAGGGATCACGGTGAGGTTGTACGACGCGAACACCGCGAAGACGTCCTTGGCCACGAGGCTCAAGGCCGAGTCGTAGGAGACGATGGAGCCGAAGCCGATGAAGCCGATGAGGGCCATGAGGAAGCCCACGGGCATCCTGCTGAAGAGCAGGACGACCAGTGCAAGAAGTCCGATGACGCCAATGGTTGTAGGACTCATTCGATCTCAGCCCCCCTGAACTGCCGCAGGAACTCGATGAACAGCACGACGCAGAGCATGCCGCACCCGACCGCCACGCCGTAGATGAACGGGTACACCGGCATCTGGAGCGTGGGCGAGACCTCTCCCGAAGCCATCAGGCTGTTCGCATAGATCACGCTCTGCCACGCGATGATGCCGAACAGGACCATGGACACGAAGGCATTGACCGCGTACACGATCACCCGCACGAGCCAGGGCATCCTCATCATGAGGACGTCCACCGCGATGTGCCCGTTCCGGACCGAGGTGTACGGGAGCGCGAACGAGATGATCACCGCGCCCACGAACCCCACGAGCTCGAAGGTCCCGGGGACGGGGCGGCCGAAGAGCCGGCCGATCACGTCCGCCACCGTGAGGAACATGATGAAGGCCACGGCTGCCGACGCGACCCAGTTCACCTTTTCCGCCAAGGCATTGACGAACTTCTCTATGCGCAGAAAGGAAATCATGGTAGCGCCCTTTCAATGAGCATGGCCGGGCCTCCGGCGCTGCAAGGCCGGGAGGCCCGGACCGGGCTCATTGGATTCAGATTGTATGGTACACGGTTACTGCTTCCCGAACTTCGCGATCTTGTCCGTCAGGGACGCAACGTACTTGTCGCCCTCGAGGCCCTTCTCCTTCGCGGCCTTGACGTAGCCGTCGATCACGGGCTTCACGGCCGCCTTCCACTTCTCGGCCTCCGCTGCGGGCAGGGTGAGAATGCCGTTGCCGAGGCCCTTGACGAAGTTCAGGCCTTCGGCGTCCGCGTCGTCCCAGGCCTTGCCATGGATGGCGACGTACTCGGCGCTCACGTCGGTGAAGACCTTCTTCACGTCCTCGGGCAGCGCGTCCCACTTGGCCTTGTTCATGACCACGAACATGGCCGTGGTGTAGCCGATGTTCTGGCAGTCCGTGGTGGACTTCACCACCTCTCCCTGCTTCCAGCCCTTCATGGTCTCCATGGGGGCGAAGGTCCCGTCCACCACGCCCTTCTGGAGCGCCTCATAGGTGCCGGGCTGCGGCATGGCCACCGGGACGCCGCCTAATGCCTCCACCAGCTTGGCGCTCAGGCCGGTCGATCTGATCTTCACGCCCTTGATGTCCTTGAGGGTGGTCACGGGCTTCTTGGTGTGGAGCAGGCCCGGGCCGTGGGCGTGGATGTAGAGCACGTGGACGTCGTCGAGCTCCTTGGGCTTCACTTCGCTGTAGAACTCGTTGGCGATCTGCGTCGCCGCGGTCCCGCTGGGGTAGCCCAGCGGCAGGTCGAGGACCTCCATGACCGGGAACCGACCCCTGGTGTACGCGAAGCAGGACATGCCGATATCCGAGATCCCCCTCACCACGCCGTCGTAGCAGTCGTTGGCGCTCGTGAGCGTACCGCCGGGGAACACGTTGATCTTCACCGCGCCGTTCGTACGCTTCTCGATCTCCCGGGCCCACTCCTCACCGGCCTTTGCCTGGGCATGGGTGGGGGGGAAGAAGATGCTGTAGGTGAGCTCCACCGGCTTGATCTGCGGGGCCGCCTCAGAGGTCGCCGACCCCTCCTCGGACTTCCTGCCGCACGACGTGCAGAGCAGCAGGACAACCAGAATACCGACGAGACCGACACCGAGCTTTTTCATGAACCCTCCTCTCCCTTCCTTTTCAGTAAAGTGTGTTTCGTAATGTCAATCCGCTTATCTTCACGGAAAGGGCATGCCCCCTTCCGGGAAAGACCCCCTATCCCCTGCTCCCTCCCGCAGGCGGCTCGAAGTCTGCGCTGCAGTGGGGGCATTTGACGTTGTCCGGATACACGAGGCTGCCGCAGTCCGAGCACACGGAGATGGTGCCTTCCGTCATCCCGGAGATGGCGCCCTTGTACGGCAGGCCCGCGATCCTCTTGAGCAGGATGATGACCTCGGCCAGCGCGCCGAAGAGAACGAAGAACGCGGCCCCGAGGACAAGGCACCCGATGCCTGAGACCAGCCACAGGAAGGATGCGGTGAGGATGGTCGCCACCACGCCCGAGAGCGCCGCCAGGATGCCCGCCACGAGGAAGATCCGCCCGATGACCGGCAGGGCCGCCTCCCTGCCCTCCGTGTCCTTGAAGGGCTGGGTGACGATGCGGGCCATCTCACGGCCCTGCTCGAGGTTCGCGTCCATGGCTTAGAGCCCGTAGACCTTCTCGCCGGGCAGGACCGTGAATCCGCCCTTCAGGAGCACGTCGATGGCCTGGTCCGTGGCGTCGAACCGGAAGATGATGACCGCGTTCTCGCCGCTGCGCTCCACGAAGGCGTACATGTATTCGACGTTGACCCCCTGGCCCGTGAGCGCCTCGAGGATGCTGTTGAGCCCGCCCGGCCTGTCCGGGACCTCCACCGCCACCACGTGGGTCTTGCCCACGGCGAAGCCCGCGGCGTTCAGCACCTCCTTGGCCCTGGCCACGTTGTCCACGATGAGCCGCAGGATCCCGAAATCGGACGTGTCGGCGAGCGAGAGGGCCCTGATGTTGATCCCCGCGTCGCTCAACGCCTTGGTGACGCTGGACAGACCGCCCGGCTTGTTCTCCAGAAAGATCGAAATCTGCTCCACCTTCATGAGAAACCTCCTAAATATTCCTCTTGTCAATAACCCTGACAGCCTTGCCCTCGAACCGCTGGAGCGTCTTGGACTCCACCAGCTTCACCTTGGCCGTGACCCCGAGCAGATCCTTGACGTCCTTCTTGATGCGCTTCTCGAGATTCTGCAGCTGGCGGATCTCGTCCGAGAATATCCGTTCGCTGACCTCGACCTGGATCTCCAGGGTGTCCAGCGAGCCTTCCCGGTCCACGATGAGCTGGTAGTGGGGCTCGAGACCATCGATCTCCATGATGACGCTTTCGATCTGCGAGGGGAACACGTTGACGCCCCTGATGATGAGCATGTCGTCGCTCCTGCCGGTGACGCGCTCCATGCGGACAAAGGTCCTGCCGCACTTGCACACCTCGGGCATGAGCCGGGTGATGTCCTTGGTCCGGTAGCGGATGAGGGGGAAGGCCTCCTTGGTGATGGTGGTGAACACGAGCTCGCCCTTCTCGCCGTAGGGCAGGACCTCGCCGGTCGCCGGGTCGATGATCTCGGCGATGAAGTGGTCCTCGAAGATGTGCAGCCCGTTTCTCCCCTCGATGCACTCCATGGAGACGCCCGGGCCCATGACCTCGGAGAGGCCGTAGATGTTCATGGCCGCGATGTCGAGCACGCTCTCGATCTGCTCGCGCATCCGCTCGCTCCAGGGCTCGGCGCCCAGAATGCCCACCCGCAGGCGGAGCGATTTCATGTCCACGCCCATCTCCCTTCCCGCCTCGGCCAGGAAGAGCAGGTACGACGGCGTGCAGCAGATGGCCGTGGGGCCGAAGTCCTGCAGGAGCATGATCTGCTTCTTCGTGGACCCGCCGGACATGGGGATGACGCTCGCGCCGAGCTTCTCCGCGCCGTAGTGGGCGCCAAGGCCCCCGGTGAAGAGCCCGTAGCCGTAGGAGTTGTGGATGATGTCGTTGCGGGTCAGCCCTGCGGCCGCGAACGAGCGGGCCATGAGGGTCGCCCAGGTGTCGATGTCCCGCTTGGTGTAGCCCACCACCGTGGGCTTTCCCGTGGTGCCGGACGAGGCGTGCAGGCGCACGATGTTGGACATGGGCACGCTGAAGAGCCCGAAGGGGTAGTTGTCTCTCAGGTCCTGCTTGGTGGTGAAGGGCAGGCGCCTGAGGTCGTCGAGGCTTTTGATGTCCTCAGGGGTCACGCCCGCGTTGTCGAACGCCTTCTTGTAGAATCCCACGGTGTGGTAGACCCTGCTCACCACCTGCTGGAGCCTCTTGAGCTGCAGCGCCTCGATGGCCTCCCTCGGCAGTGTTTCGAACTCTTCGTTGTAGATCATGGATTAACCTCCCTTGTGTAAGCGATTATGCCTGTCTGCCCCGCCTGAAGCCCTCGATGTTCGCCGCGCGGATCTTCTCCTTGAGCATGGAGTTCAGGGACTCGATCCAGAGGGCCTCATCGGCCTCGAGGAAGGTGGAGAGCTTTCCCAGCAGGATGATGTTGACGCCCTTGGCGTTGCCCATCGCCTCGGCGATGGAGTTGCCGTCCACCATCACGATGTTGTCCGTCTTCTCCCGGATGATGGGAATGACGTCCGGATAGGGCTCCTTGCCGGATATCACCGAGGGCGGAGAGAGCCGGTAGCGGTTGATGATCACGGTGGCGCCCTTTTTCAGGTACTGGACGTAGCGCGCGGCCTCCAGCTCCTCGAAGGACAGCAGGATGTCGCAGGCGCCCAACGGGATGAGGGGAGAGGCCACCCGCTCCGCGTACCGCACGTGGGACATCACCGACCCCCCGCGCTGGGCCATGCCGTGGATCTCCGACTTCTTCACGTCGAATCCGGCGCGCATCATCACGTCCGAGAGCATGTCAGAGGCAAGGATGATGCCCTGCCCTCCCACGCCTGTCATGAGCACGTTCATTTGCCACCTCCGATCGCGCCCTGGGGGCACAGCTCTTCGCACACGCCGCAGCCCGCACAGCTTGAATTGATGAAGGACTTCTCCTCCCTGAACTCGATGGCAGGGCACCCGAGCCCGATGCACACCTTGCAGCCGATGCACTTCTCCGTGTCCACGACCAGGGGCTTGCCCGTGACGATCCTGGACTTCAGGAGCACGCAGGGCGCCTTCGAGATGATGACCGAGGGTCCGTCGTGGGCCAGGGCCTCCTTGATGGTCTTCCTCGTTTTCTTGACCTCGTAGGGGTTCACGGTCTTGACCCAGTCTATGCCCAGACACTTCACGAGCTTCTTCAGGTCGAGGTTGACGGTCTGATCGCCCCGGATGGTGATGCCCGTGCCCGGGTGGTTCTGGGCGCCGGTCATGGCCGTGGTGGAGTTGTCGAGGATCACGATGAGCGCCGCGCCCTTGTTGTACGCGAGGTTGGCCAGCCCGGTGATGCCCGAGTGGTAGAAGGTGGAGTCGCCGATGACCGCTGCGATCTTTTCCTTGCCCTGGCCGAAGACCGTTGCCATGCCGTGGGCGTGGTTGATGCCCGCGCCCATGCACAGGCAGGTGTCGATGGCGTCCAGCGGCGGGAGGAAGCCCAGGGTGTAGCAGCCGATGTCGCCGGCGATGAAGGCCTTGTTCCTTCTCAAGGCCCACAGGAGGCTCCGGTGGGGGCAGCCGGGGCACATGCTCGGCGGCCTTCCGGGGAGCGTGGGCTTCTGGAAGGGCTCGGGCTCGACGCCGGAGACGGCGGCCCTGATGATGTCCGGGTTGAGCTCGCCGCACAGGGACAGCCTGTCCTTGCCGCGGCAGCGTATGCCCATGGCCTTGATCTGGTCTTCCATGAAGGGGTCGAGCTCCTCCACGACCCAGAGCTCCTCGACCTGAGAGGCGAACTCCCTGATCAGCCTGTCGGGCAGGGGGTACGTCATGCCCAGCTTCAGGAAGGACGCCTCCGGGAATGCCTCCTTTGCGTACTGGAAGGCAACGCCCGAGGAGATTATCCCGAGCTTTTTGTCCTTCATTTCAATGACGTTGAAGGGGTGTGTGTTGGAGTAGTCCTTCAGGTCGCAGATGCGCTTTTCGATGACGGGGTGGCGGGCCCGGGCGTTGGCGGGCAGCATGACCCACTCGGCCGGGTGCCGCTCTATGGAGGGGACCGGCTGCGGCTGGGCCTCGCCCAGCTCCACGACGCCCATGGAGTGGGAGATCCGCGTGGTGGTGCGCAGCAGGACCGGGGTCCCGAACCGCTCGCTCATCATTACGGCCTCCACCATGAAGTCCTTGGCCTCCTGGGAGGACGAGGGCTCCAGCATGGGGATCTTGGCAAAGCGTGCGTAGTGCCGGTTGTCCTGCTCGTTCTGCGAGGAGAACAGCTCCGGGTCGTCGGCGCTCACCAGCACGAGCCCGCCCCTGATCAGGGTGTAGGGCAGGGTCATGAGGGGGTCGGCGGCCACGTTCACGCCCACGTGCTTCATGATGGCCATGGCCCGGGCCCCTGTATAGGATGCGCCGGCGGCCACCTCCAGGGCGACCTTTTCATTGGGTGTCCATTCGGCATGGATGCCGGGGTACTCGGCGGCGATCTCTTCGAGGACCTCGGTGGAGGGTGTGCCGGGGTATGCCGAGGCAAATGCCACGCCAGCTTCGAACGCCCCCCGGGCAATCGCCTCGTTTCCGCTCAAAATCTTCTTCATCACGTATTCCCCTTGGGCAATGATGTATATTCAGAGGACAGGCCTCCTGAAGTCGCTGCCTGCCCCGTTTCTGCAGAAGTCAATCAGCAGCCCCGGCCGTGCTCGCCTGGAGCCGGAATCCGGGGTATAATAAAAAAGGCCATGGATTTTGTCCACGGCCTTTTTCCTGTCCGGTGAGCGCCCCAGGCCTATGGACACGAGCTCCTGCAATAATAAAAGTAAAAGTAATAGGTCCTGGGTTCGGATATGCTCTTCGTCATGATGGCTGATTATATTCTACAGAAGTGCTCGCAGTGTCAAGCATATTCAGGGGCACTCCCTTTTCGGACGCTTTCGACCCCGATACCGATACCGACCCCGATGAAAGGAAGGGGGGAATGCGGGACCCTTCGGCCTGTTGCAGGATGACCTTTGATTGAACGTTCTTTCGAACCGCTCGATGTTTCTTTCAATGCACAGGGGGTCGCCTTGGCTGAATGATGGGATTCCTCTCCCGCAATTTTTCCTGTTTCCTTTCTGATATCATAAAGTTGAAATCTTTTTTACGATTTTCGAAAATATGGCACGGATATTTCTAATATCATTGCAGAACGGAGCGAAAGACAGGACATGAAAAAGGAGGACAGGCCATGAAAACGAAAACGACCGGAAAAAAGGCGTACAATAAGAACCTCAACCACATCATCATGATGAGCGCATGGAGCTTCACCATGGTCGCGTCCTCCTTCCTCTTCCTCTACGTGGGCCGCCTCATCGACGTGAGATTCAATACGGAGCCCACCTTCATGCTCGGGCTGTTCGTCCTCGCCATCGGGCTCTGCATCGGGAGGATGTACGACGACTACGCCGGGATGAGGGAGAAAATGAAGCGCGTGCGCAAGCCGAGGACCCTCGAAGAAGTGACGCACGGCGCTCATTGACAGCAGCAGGGAAACACAAGGAACAGAGGCCGCGGGCCGGGGGCACTCCCCGGCCCGCGGCCTTTTTTCATGACAGGAACACCTGGTTTCCGGGCAGCCTCAAGGCTTCCGCTCTATGTCCACCTCGAAGGTCATGAGGAGCGAGCTCACCATGACGTAGCACCCGATGGCGATGGTGAGCTCCACCATCTCCTCGTGGGAGAGCCGGGCCTCCACCGCCCTGAAGGTCTCCTCGCCCGCCTTCCTGTTCAGCACGATCTCCTCGGTGAACTTCAGCACGAGCCTCTCCACGTCGGTAAAGGCCGGGGAGGACGATCCCACGGAGAGGGCCTCGATCTTTTCTTCGGGCATGGCCATCCTCCGGGCCATCTTCGTATGCTGGAACACCTCGTACTCGGACCCGCACAGGATCCCGGTCCTGATGATGGCCAACTCCCTCAGGGAGGGGTCGAGCCTGCCCGCACCGAGGATGGACGCCACCAGGCCCACGAACCCCTCGAGCACGGGGTAGGTCGCATGGGCCATGATCCTCATCACGTTCAGCTTCGGGGCCCTGCCCAGAAGCGCCGTCTTGTCCGTGTCCGTATCCTTGAGCTCGTAATAGGGTATGCGTACCATATCGACCTCCCAATGATATATTTATGTATATTCATATCCCCCACCATCCCATCGGGCAACAGGCAGTGTGGAGGACAGCGCTGAACCATTTCGTAAACACAGGCCCCCTCTCCTCCTGGCTGCAGGGCTGTTCGATTATCCCTGTGGCCGGGAAACGGAGGAGCGCCCGATGGAGTGCACCGCGGTCGGGGTCGGGGTCGGTATCGGGGTCGAAGGGCACCGAAAAAGGAACTCGGAATCGACCCCGATACCGATACCGACCACGACCCCGATGAAGGCAGCCTGTGTGAAATGGAGAAAGTAAGCAGCCCCCCCAGGGGAGAGGAGTGCTGGGCCTTCACCGCAGCTCCGCTGCGTGTTTCCATCGATTGAATCCTTTTGATAACAGAAAGCATCTTGACATGGACTGACCAGTTCCGATAGTTTCCCAAATTCGAAGAGCAGGTGGAATGGACCGTACAGAAGTATGGGTTACCCTGGACCTCATCCACGGCATCGGGCACACCCGGGTGTGCAAGCTTCTCGAGATCTTTGAGAGTCCTGAAACATTGCTTTCCGCCCCCACGGCCAAGGTCAGGGAGACGGGCATCCTGACCCCTGCCCAGGTGCAGAGCCTTGCCAGAGGCCCCGACACCCGGGCGGTGAAGGAGGCCGTGGAGGCCCTGAAGGCGCACGGCGCACGCGCCGTGGGGATCACGGACCCGGGGTATCCCGAGGCGCTGAAAAACATCGACGACCCGCCCTTCGTGCTGTACGTGAAGGGATCGCTTCAGGACATCGAGCCGGCCGTGGCCATCGTGGGCACCCGCTCCCCTTCGCACTACGGCAGGGAAACGGCCTGGCTCATGGCCCGGGACCTGAGCGACATGGGGTTCACGGTGGTGTCCGGGCTTGCCAGGGGGATCGATTCCGCAGCCCACGCCGGGGCGCTGGAAGGAAGCACGAACACGGTGGCCGTCCTGGGGACCGGGATCGACGTGGCCTACCCCCCGGAGAACGTGGGCCTGGCCGCGCGGATCGCGCAGAGAGGCGCGATCGTCACCGAGTACCCTCCGGGCACGCCGCCGGACCCGGGAAACTTCCCCCGGAGGAACCGGATCATCTCCGGGCTCTCGGCAGGGGTCGTGGTGGTGGAGGCTGCGTTGAAGTCAGGCGCGCTCATCACCGCCAGGCTCGCGGGCGAGCAGGGGAAACTCCTCATGGCGGTGCCCGGCACGGTGACGAACGCGCGCTCCCAGGGTCCGCACCACCTCATCAGGCAAGGTGCCGTGCTCGTGAGAGGCGCCGACGACGTGGTCATGGAGATCGCGCCCCAGGTAAAGAGAATGGTGCAGGATGTCGAAAGAGACGGGCAGACCCGCGATGAGATCCTGGAGCTCGTCGCCGGTGATCCTCTGAGCATCGATGACATTGCCCGGGAGCTTGACCTTGATATTATTGAAACTACTAAGAGGATCAGCCTGCTGGAGCTGACGGGAAAGATCCGGAGGATCGAGGGCGGCAGATTTACGGCAAGGAGCACGAATGGGTAAATCACTCGTTATTGTGGAGTCTCCCACAAAGGCGAAGACTATTAAACGCTACCTCGGCAAGGAATACGAGGTGCATGCCACCATGGGCCACATCAAGGACCTGCCCAAGAGCACCCTGGGAGTGGACATCGAATCGGGCTTCGAGCCCAGCTACAAGGTGAAGCCCGAGAAGCGCGACGTGGTGAAGAAGCTCAGGAAGCTCGCCGAAGAGGCGGATCGCATCTACCTGGCGTCGGACCCTGACCGCGAGGGAGAGGCCATTGCCTGGCACATCAGCGAGGAGCTGAAGAAGGCCAACGGCGCCGTGGGCAGGATCATCTTCCACGAGATCACCAAAAAGGCCATCGACCAGGCCATCAAGGAGCCCCTGCCCCTGAACAAGTCCCTCTACGACGCCCAGAAGGCCAGGCGCGTCATGGACCGGATCGTGGGCTACACCATGAGCCCGCTGTTGTGGAAGCGGGTGAAGCGGGGCCTCTCCGGGGGCCGGGTCCAGTCCGTGGCGGTGCGGCTCATCTGCCTGCGCCAGGAGGAGATCGAGCGCTTCGTCGCCCAGGAGTACTGGACCATCGATGCGAAACTGCTGACGCCCGGCGGTGAAGAGCTCTCGGCCCGCGTGGTGGACCCCAAGGAGATCGGAAACGAGGAGGAGTCGCACCGGGTGGCTGCCGCCATCAGGGATGCGCAGAAGATCGTGGTGGAGAAGATCAAGAAGCAGGTCAGGCAGAAGCACCCGCTCCCACCCTTCATCACCTCCACCATGCAGCAGGCCGCCTCCTCGCGCCTGCGCTTCTCGGCGAAAAAGACCATGATGATCGCCCAGCAGCTCTACGAGGGGCTCGCCCTGGGCGACAGCGAAGTGACCGGCCTCATCACCTACATGAGGACCGACTCCCCCACGGTCTCCGGCGAGGCCATCGGCCAGGCCAGGGGCTTCATCCCCGAGGCGTTCGGAAAGGACTACCTGCCGGCAAAGCCCCGGCAGTACCAGGCCAAGAAGACCGCGCAGCAGGCTCACGAGGCCATCCGCCCCACGGACGTGAGGCATACCCCGGAGCGGGTCAAGGCCCACCTCACGAAGGACCAGCACGCGCTCTACGAGCTCATCTGGCAGCGCTTCATCTCGTCCCAGATGGCCAGCGCCGTGTACGACCAGACCTCGGTGGACATCTCGGCGGGCGGCGTGGGCTTGAGGGCCAACGGGTCCATCCTGCGCTTCGACGGGTTCCTCAAGGTCTACGGCCAGCAGGACGAGAAGGACGCCCTGCTGCCCGACTCGCTGGCCGAAGGCGATGCGCTTGCCCTGAAGGACCTCTGCGAAAAGCAGCACTTCACCCAGCCGCCCCCCCGCTACACCGAAGCGAGTCTCATCAAGGAGCTCGAGGAGCGGGGCATCGGCAGGCCGAGTACGTATGCGCCCATCATCTCCACCATCCAGGACCGCGGGTACGTGACCCTGGAACAGCGGGCCTTCCAGCCCACCGAGCTCGGGCGGGACGTGAACGACCTGCTCGTGAAGCACTACCCCCAGATCCTCGACATCGGGTTCACGGCGAAGATGGAAGACTCCCTCGACGAGCTCGAAGACGGCAAGACCGACTACGTGAAGACCATGAGCTCCTTCTACGATACCTACAACAGGGAGCACGAGCAGGCGGCCACCGAGATGGAGAACTTGAGGGCGTCCCACCGGCCGTCCGGCGTCACCTGCGAGCTCTGCGGCAAGGAGCTGCTCATCAAGCTCGGCAAGAACGGCTACTTCCTCGGGTGCGCCGGCTATCCCGAGTGCAAGAACACCCGGGAGTTCACCCGGGACGAGAACGGCAGGATCCTTTCCGTCGCATCGCCGGAGCCCGAGCCCACGGACATGACCTGCGAGAAGTGCGGGTCCCCCATGGTGCTGAAGAAGGGCAGGTTCGGGCCGTTCTACGCCTGCTCGGCCTACCCCTCCTGCACCTTCACCAAGCCGGCCGTCAAGACCGAGACCACGGACAAGAAGTGCGACAAGTGCGGGTCGGCCATGGTGGTGAAGCAGGGCAGGTTCGGCCCGTTCCTGGCCTGCAGCAACTACCCCGCGTGCAAGAACATCCAGCCCCTGCCGCTGGGCCTGAAGTGCCCCATGCCCGGGTGCGAAGGCGAGATCCAGCAGCAGAGGTCACGGAAGGGCAAGATGTACTATTCCTGCTCCAACAAGGACTGCCGGTTCATCTCCTGGTCGAAGCCGGTGGCCAAGGCCTGCCCCAAGTGCAGCGCGGGCTTCCTTATCAAGAAGGGAAAGACGCTCATCTGCCCGAACCCGGAATGCGGCCATCATGAAGACGAAGGCTAGGGTCGTGGGCGCCGGCCTCGCCGGCGTCGAGGCGGCCCATCTCCTCGCCGGCCGCGGGATATCCGTCGCTCTCTACGAGATGCGCCCTCATCAGACCACGCCCGCACACAAGACCGCTCTTTTGGGCGAGCTCGTGTGCAGCAACTCGCTCAAGGGCACCGACCCCCAGACCGCCCACGGCCTCCTGAAGAGGGAGATGGAGCTCCTGGGCTCCCTGGTGATGCGGGTGGCCTGCGAAACGAGGGTGCCGGCGGGCAAGGCCCTGGCGGTGGACCGGGATGCCTTCGCGGCCGCGCTCACAAACAGCATCGAGTCCCTTAAGAACGTCACCCTCATCCGCGAGGAGGTCCATGAGATCGACCCGGACGTGCCCACGGTCATCGCCACCGGGCCGCTCACCTCGGACAGGCTCGCGGATGCGCTCGCCTCGATGACCGGCAGCGAACGGCTCTTCTTCTACGACGCCATCGCGCCCATCGTCGACGCATCGAGCATCGACTACAGCCGCGCCTTCTTCGGATCCCGGTGGTCGAAGGACGGGCACGACGAAGACTACCTGAACTGCCCCCTCGACAAAGACGGGTACGAGACCTTTGTCCGGGAGCTCCTGGAGGGTGACCGGGTGAATGCCCGGAGCTTCGAGGACGCCCGGTTCTTCGAGGCGTGCCTTCCGGTGGAGGTGATGGCGGAGCGCGGCCCGGAGTCGCTCAGGTACGGCCCCATGAGGCCGGTGGGCATGGTCGACCCGTCAAGCGGCAGGAGGCCCTACGCGGTGGTCCAGCTCCGCAGGGAAAACCTCAAAGGGGATGCCTTCAACATGGTGGGGTTCCAGACGAGACTCACCTACCCCGAGCAGAGGCGGATCTTCTCCCTCATCCCCGCGCTCGCCAACGCAGAGTACCTGCGCTACGGCAGCATCCACAGGAATACCTTCCTCGATTCGCCCCGGGTCCTTCTGCCAGACTTGAGCCTGAGGGGGTTTCCGAACACCTATGCGGCAGGGCAGATCACGGGCGTGGAAGGATACATGGAATCCGCCTCGATGGGGATGGCGGCAGCCTTCTCCCTCCTCGCGCGCCTTGACGGCAGGGACTTTGTCCCCCCGCCCGCCGACACGGCGATCGGTGCCTTGATTCAGTACATCACACAGTCCGCGGCTGACGTGTTTCAGCCCACGAACATCAATTTCGGAATAATGGAAGAGCCTGATGCTCCAAAAAAGTACAGGAAACAGAAGCGTCTCGAACAGGAATCACGATCGTTTGAGAGGTGGATGATGTCCTTGAATTCACGATCCGGTCTGATTTAAATAAAATCAACATCAATCGACGCACTGAAAAATAAATACCGGGCAGGCCCGAAAGCCTGCCCGGTAATTGTTCAGGCTAGGATTTTGTTACGTTGGCTGCCTGCGGCCCCTTGGGTCCTTTGACCACTTCGAATGTTACCTTGTCTCCCTCTGCAAGTGTTTTGAATCCATCTTCCTTGATGGCTGAGTAATGGACGAACACGTCGTTGCCGCCATCCTCAGTGATGAAACCGAAGCCCTTTTTCTCATTGAACCACTTTACTGTTCCTGTAGCCATGTAATACCTCCATCTTGCAGTCCCCTTCTCTGGCAAGGAGAATAGGGCCGTAATGCTGTTGTCTGGAAAAACGATATTCCCAGAAACCTGAGGAAAACTTACAGAGGGTTTTGCCGCGGGTTACTGTGGTCATTGCGTCTCCAGCTAAAAAATCTATAAACCCAAATAAATTACCTGTCAAGAATGAACTGTCCTATAATATTCAGCAAATGACAGTCTTATGTATGACTGTCTTTCGGACGTCCCGGGCGCCCTCCCCAGGGGCCCTGAGGGTCTGCCGGCAGGCGTTCCTTCAGGAATGATTGGGACTTGAAGGGTATGAACGGAGTTGATATGCAGGCCATGAGAAGATACATAATGATGAAAGACCATCAAGAGCAGAGGAGCAGCTGCAGACCATGAACGCAATAGAGGGACTCAAACCGGCGAACGTGTGGCGGTTCTTCCAGGAGATCTCCCTGATCCCCCGGGAATCGAAGCACGAGGAGAAGATCAGAGGGTACGTGGAAAACAAGGCCAGAGAGCTGGGCCTGAGACATCGCACGGACGAGGCGGGCAACGTGGTGGTGTACAAGCCCGGGACCGACCCCGGCAGCCCGGTCATCCTCCAGGCGCACCTCGACATGGTGTGCGAACAGGACAGGGGCACGGGGCACGATTTCGGGAACGACCCCATCAGGCTCGTCCGTGACGGCGAATGGATCCGTGCCGACGGCACCACCCTGGGCGCGGACAACGGCGTCGGGGTGGCGGCCATGCTCGCCATCATGGAAGACAGGACGCTCACCCACCCCGACCTGGAGCTCCTCTTCACCATCGACGAGGAGACCGGGCTCACCGGGGCAAACCTCCTCGACCCCGGGTTGCTCACGGGCAGGACGCTCCTCAACCTCGACTCCGAGGAGGATGGGGTCCTGATCATCGGCTGCGCAGGGGGCAGGAGCACGGACCTGTCCCTGGAGGTGAAGCTCGAGCCCGCGCCGCTGCGCCACACCCCGGTCCTGGTGAAGGTCACGGGCCTCAGGGGCGGCCATTCCGGGACGGACATCCACCGCGGGCGGGGCAATGCCGTCAAGCTCCTGGTGCGGTTCCTCAAGCGCCTCGACCCCCAGCGCTACCACCTCGCCTCCATCTCGGGCGGGAGCAAGCACAACGTCATACCCCGGGAGGCTCAAGCCCTGATCCTCGTGGGCCCCAACTCCCTGCCCGGCCTCAACGAGCTGGCCCTGTTCATGACCCGGTCCCTGGTATCCGAGCTGAGCGGCATCGACGAGGGCGTGAGGGTGAAGCTGCAGGCGGAACCCACGGCGCCTGAGATGGTGGTGAGCCGCGACGACACCGCACGGATCCTGGACCTCCTTCACGGCCTGCCCCACGGGGCCGTGCAGATGAGCGCGGAGGAGAACGGAAGCTTCGTGGTGTCCTCCACGAACCTCGCCATCTGTGGACTGGACGGCTCCCGGTTCAGCATCCTCACCAACCAGAGGAGCGCCTACAAGTCCTCCATCGATGACATCTCAGAGATGGTGGCCTCCATCGGCAGGCTCGCGGGCGCTTCGGTGGTCAAGGGCGACGATTACCCCGCCTGGAAGCCGGACTGCTCCTCGAAGGTCCTTGCCCTGTCGAAGGGCGTCTACACGAGGCTCTTCGGCGAGGAGCCGGAGGTCAGGGTCATCCACGCAGGGCTCGAGTGCGCGGTCTTCGGCGAGAAGATGCCGGGGCTCGACATGATCTCGCTGGGGCCCACCATCGAGCAGGCCCACTCGCCTTCGGAGCGCCTGCGCATCGCGGACGTGGAGCGGATGTGGAACTTCCTCACCGCGCTCCTCGCCGAACTCTCGGCTTAAGCTTCGCAGAAGCCCGCTAAAGGGAGCACTCCGGCGGAACCAGGTAGTACCAGCAGCAGAAGTCCTCGAGGTTCACGCCAACCCAGGGGTCTGCCATCTTCCCGAACAGGGAGCGGATCTCCCGGGTGGTGTTGTTCATGATGGTGTGGTGCCCCTCGACGTTCTCCCAGGTGCTGCCGTAAAACCAGCCGTTCTCCCGCCCGGAGTTCAGGAAGTCGATCATCCACCCGGCGGAGCGCTCGCTCGGGGTTTCCGGGTCAGGCCCGAAGAACTCGGCGGCGCCGCCGCAATCGATGGCGTCCTGAATATAGCTCAGTTGCGTCTCGTAGCGCCACACCGACTCAGGCAGCGGCTCGATGCGGTACATGAGCCAGATGAGCGGCTGGAACTCGGTGAACCGCATGCGCGGCAGGATGAAGTGGTTGGTGGCCACCAGGACATCCGGGTCGTTCTCCACCTGGTCCGGGAAGTAGAACCAGAGGTAGGTGGTGTCGAGGCTGTCGAAAAACGGGTCCGGCACGGGGATGCCGATGTTGACCTTCGTGAATTCCTTCGGGTACGTCCACGTGGACCCGCGGGTGAGCACGCCGCGGTCCGGCAGGGGCTGGTCCTTGAGCATCGCGGTGTACCCGCAGGCGGCGAGGAGGTCCTGCTCCCAGAGCGGGAGCGTGTCGGGACCGGTGAAGGGCCCGCTCCTCCCTGTTTCCAGCTCCACGCCGCAGCCATGGACCGGGTGGCGCTCGTCGTCGGCCAGGACGTAGATCCACGGGACGCCCTTCTCCAGGCCCTTCACCGCATCGATCGACTCGTCTAGGTCGGCGCACGTATCGAGCACGTGCCTGGCCACGAGCATGCACCCCACCCCCAGGTTCTCCCCGTAGGCGGCCCCCTGGCACACGTCCATGCCGATGGAGAGCCCCATGGCGTTTATGCCCACGCTGTGGCCCACGAAGCCTGCGGGGTCGACAGTGGCGAAGGGTATGCCCTTCTCGGGCAGGTACACCATGACGCAGGCTGCGTCCTGGTACACGCCCGCGGTGGGGAACATGAAGTCTCTGCCGTGGAAGGTCTGCCCGTCCTTCGTGAGGCCGCCCCCGATGACGAACTCGTTGCAGCCCGCCCGGGGATAGTCGTCGAACACCCCCTCGCTCTTCACGAGGAGGGTGTCGCCCTTCACGGCGTAGGTATTTTCGGGCCTGCCCATGATGCCCAGGATCTTGACGAACGCCTCCACCGCCTTCTTCGAGCATTCCCTGTCCTGGGTCACGCCCACGAGGCTGAGCAGCAGGTAATAGGTGCTGTCCACGCCCTGGTTGAGCACCAGCACGTCGTCATAGGTGACGTCCGGATACCCGGCGTCGTGCATCCCGTCGACCACCCCCTGCATCTCGCACCTGAGGTCCTCCGGGATGAACCGCTCGCTGGCCCGGCACTCGTCCCGCAGGATAGAGTAGAGGAGGTCGTAGACCTTCTGACCCTTTGCCGAGAACGGATCCACCGCGATGCCGATCTGCTTGAGCTGCTCGAGGCCGATGATCCGCATGAACCGGGTGAGCATCTCGTAGGTGTGCCCGGGTCTGAGGCGCGCCGCTTGGTAGCCCATGCTGTAGGGCGTGCCCGTGAGCACGAGGCAGTACTTCGGTATCCCCGGGGTCTTCTTCAGGCTGCAGAATCTCGCCCGGTACCCGGTGTACCCGCTCGACTCCTCCGTCACCGACTCCTCGAGCGCCAGTCCCCGGCTCGATAAGAACGCCTTGACGTCCTCAGGGGTATGCCCCTTCGCCAGGGGGCCTGTCAGCGGGAGAAGGGACCCCTCGCCCCCTGTACCTTGGGACCCGGAGTCGTGGGAGGAAGAGCAGCCCGCCATGACCAGGAACACCACAGGGACAATGCACGAGACAACAGACTTGAAACGCATAGAGACCTCCTCATTCGATATCTTCCCGGAAGAATTTTCGGGGCAAGCCCGAAAGAAACAATGAACAGCACTATAATTTCAGTATACGATGTTAAAGTCGGTAATCAATCATGCGCCCGCGGTCAGCCCGGCACGCCCCTCAGGGCTTGGCGAGGAATTCTTCGGCCGAGATCACTTGCGCATAGGTGCCGTTCAGGGCTGCAAGGAAGGCGTGATGGACGTGAGAGGCCTGGACGGTCAGGCCTCCAAAGGCGAGATCCTTCGTGGCGCAGGCATCGTGCACCACGGTACAGGCGAAACCCAGGTCCCATGCTGCGCGGGTGGTGGCGTCGATGCACATGTGGGTCATCATGCCCGCGATAACCAGCCCACCGGTCCCCAGCGCCTTCAGATGCTCCAGGAGCCCGGTCTCCCGGAAGCTGTTGGGGAAGTGCTTCCTGAACACGGCCTCCCCTTCGACGGGACTGACGGCCTCATGGATCTCCACGCCCTCGGTGTCCGGGAGGAAAAAGGTGGCTCCCTGGCGCAGCGACACGTGCTGGATGTGGACCACGGGCAGGCCTGTGGCGCGGAAGTGCGCCAGCAGGGCCCGGGCGTGCCCGCTCGCCTCGATGCTCCCCTGAAGCTCCATCTTGCCGCCGGGGAAGTAGTCCTTCTGTATGTCAACGATGAGCAGGGCTGTATTCATGATGCTCCTTCCATGTCCATGGGGCGGATGCGCCAGGTATCGATCAGCCGGGCCCCTAGCGCTCGGCACCGAGCCAGACCCGCGCCAGACTGCCGTCGCCGAACACGATGACCACCTCGGGGAAGTGCAGGATGGACATGCCCTCGTAGAACTTGGCCAGGTCCCAGGTATGGGCGTCGTCCATGGGCACCACGATCCCGCAGCGGTGCTTCGTGTGGGGGACCAGGAGGCCCTTGCGCCGCTCGATGACCTTTTCCATATCACGCCTGGTGACGCCTTTCAAGGAGTCCCTCCTGATCTCGAAGAGCTCCGAGACTGGCGGCCTGATGCGCTCGTCAATGGCATGGGCGATCTCATAGTCCACGAAATCCTCGGCGGTGACGGGATCGAACGCGACGGCGTGGATGAAATGCCCGTCGTCCGAAACGCTGTACTCTATCGGCATACCCTTCTCCTTCCCGTTCAAAACAACGATCGGCAGAATACGTCCCCGCAAAACCCTGCATAATAATCTATTATTCTTATACCATTTATCACCCTTTGGGGGAAGCCTTCAGGTCGGTGCGGCCGATCACGCCCACTTTCTCGACACGGCCGCCTCGAACCTGGAGACGGCCAGGGAGAGGGTGAAGGTGAGCGTGAAGTACAGGGCTGCCACCGTGATCCAGATCTCGAAGGTGAGGTAGGTGGCGGACATGACCTCCATGCCCTGGAAGGTGAGCTCCTGGATGGAGATGACCGAGACGATGGCCGAGTCCTTGATGGTGGAAACCAGCTGGCCCGCGAGCGGGGGCAGGATCCTGGGCAGGGCCTGGGGAAAGACGATGTGGCGTATGAGCTGCCTGCGGCTCAGGCCCAGCGCCCTGGCCGCCTCCCGCTGCCCCTGCCCCACCGACTGGATGCCCGCCCTGATGATCTCCGTGATGTACGCCCCCTCGTAGAGGGACAGGGTGATGAGCGCGGTGGTGAACAGGGAGAACTGGGCAGGCCGAGCGTAGAGGGCCGCCATGACTTCCTGCGCCTCCGGCGAGAGCCCCTGGAGGAAGGCATCGACCCCCAGGGCTGCCATGATCTGGTCGCTGATGAAGTAATAGGTGATGAACACCAGGACCAGAGGCGGCAGGTTGCGCACGAGCTCCACGTAGGAGCGCCCGACCATGCGTCTGAAGAGCCTGGGGCTGGTCCGGAACAGGGCCATGGCGAGGCCGATGGCCGTTGCCGGGACCATGGCCCAGAAGCTGAGCCTCACCGTGGTGAGGAAGCCCTCGAGGAGGAGGTTCGGCACGTACCTCCCCGCCTCGGCGTCGTACCGGAGGAGATACGTGAGCACGGTCTCCCAGTTCCACCGGTAGCCGAGCCCTGCCCCGGCCCGGAGCATGAGCCACGCCGCCCCCGCGGCGAGCAGGGGGATGAGCAGGCAGTCGAGGATGGTGAATCGGGCCCTTCCTTCCATGACCGCCCTAGGCCGACCCCCTCGTCACTGGACCCTCTTCTCCCAGTCCCTGGTCTCGAACCAGTAGGTCTTCCTCTCCTCGAGCCAGCCTTCCGCCTCCACCACGGTGATCCAGCTGTCCAGGAAATTGAGCGTGTCGATGTCGCCCTTGACAACGGCAAACCCGATGGGCTCTTTCGTGAACGTGCCCTTCATGGGCAGGAAGAGCTTTTCAGGGTGCTTCAGGGCCAGCTCTGCCTGCAGAGGCGCCGAGGCGATCAGGGCATGCACCCTGCCGTTCAGGAGCTCGCTCACGGCCTGGGACTCGTCGTCGAACAGCCTCAAGCCCGCCTTCGGGCAGTGCTTCTTCGCCGCGGCCGCCGCGGTGGTCCCGATCCGCGCCGCAATGGTCACCTCGGGCGCGTTGAACTGCTCCAGGGTACGAAAGCCGGATGCCAGCTTCCTGCCGGCCACGATGGCCATGCCCGTATAGTCGTAGGGCTTCGAGAAGTTCACCTTGAGGTTGCGCTCGGGCCTGATGCCCATGCCGCCGATGATGATGTCGAACTTCCCGGTGAGCAGCGCCGGGATGATGCCCGACCACCTGGTGGGCACGAACTCCACCTTCACCCCCATGTCTTGGGCGAGCCTCCGGGCAACGTCGATCTCGAACCCGATGAGGCCCCCGCTCTTGTCCCGCATGGCCCAGGGCACGAAGGTCGACATCCCCACCCTGAGCACCCCCCGCTTCTGAACCTGCTCGATGGTGCTCTCGCTCACGAGCCCGGACCTCACCCCCCGAGCCTGGGCCGCGCCGGAGCACAGTGCCAGCACCGCGCACAGGAGAACCGCCCCTGCAATGAAACCCTTCATCCTCATGAAACCCCCTCTCCACGCGTTCATTCTTGCGTCTTCGTTGTTCTCCAAAAACACCCCTTACGCCGGATGCCCTGCAGACCTCTCGAGTCCGTGGGCCAGGGCCGAGAGCGTGAGCGTGACGGCCAGGTAGATCGCCGCCACCACAAACCAGACCTCGAAGGTCAGGAAGGTCTCGGCCACGATGGCCTGGCCCTGCATGGTGAGGTCGTAGATGGCGATGGTGCTCACCAGGGCCGAGTCCTTCACGAGTGAGATGGCCTGGGAAGCCAGGGGCGGCAGCACGCTCCGGAATGCCTGGGGGAGCACGACGAAGCGGTACGACTCCCAGGGGCTCAGGCCCAGGCTCAAGCCTGCCTCCCACTGCCCCTTGGGGACCCCCAAGATACCCGCCCGCAGGATCTCCGAGACATAGGCACCCTCGAACAGGCTCAAGGCGAGCACGGCCGTGAAGAAGGCGCTCATGCCGAGAACCGGGGCGATGGCGAAGTAGAGGAAGAAGAGCTGGATGAGGAGCGGGGTGTTCCGGATGAGCTCGAGGTAGACCCGGGAGACGGCCCGGCCCGTGAACGAGCCCGAGAGCCTCAGGAGCACTGCGGCAAGCCCGAAGAGAAAGGCCAGGACCAGGCTCGAGGCCGTGATGCGAAGGGTCACCAGCAGGCCCTTCGGGAGGGGCCCTGCGATGAATCCCTGTTCTGTGAGTTCGAAGAGGTACCTGGGCACGCGGTACCACTGCCAGTAGTATCCCAGCGACGCCACGCCCCTGGCCACGAGATAGACCAGGAGGGAAAGGGCCAGGGCGTACTTGAGCACGTCCACTGCCCCGCGGGCCGAGATTCCTGCTCTGCTCCTCATATCTGCACGTGCCACGCCTCGACGGGCCGCCCCTGTCCGGGATGGGCTCAGGGCAGGCCCTCAGACCGGTGCCTTCATCCGGCTCAGACCCCTGCCCCTTTGAACACGGACGAGATGATCTCCACAGCCTCCTGCTCTATCCTTTTAAGGTGGTCTTCGCCCTTGAACGACTCGGCGTAGATCTTGTAGATGTCTTCGGTGCCCGAGGGCCTGGCGGCGAACCACCCGTTCTTCGCCACCACCTTGATGCCGCCGATGGGTGAGCAGTTGCCCGGGGCTTCGGTGAGGCGGGCGACGATCGGCTCACCGGCCAGGGTGCCGGTGGCGATCATCTCGGGGGAGAGCCTCTTCAGGACCGCCTTCTGCCCGGCATTGGCCGGGGCGTCGATACGCTCGTACACCGGCGATCCGAACAGCTCTTCGAGGCCCCGGTAGTGCTGGGCAGGGTCCTGGCCCGTGCGCGCGAGGATCTCCGCGGCCAGCAGGTCCATGATGAAGCCGTCCTTGTCCGTTGACCAGACCGTGCCGTCCTTTCTCAGGAACGACGCGCCCGCGCTCTCTTCCCCGCCGAAGCCGCACCGCGAGGAGATGAGGTGCTCCACGAACCATTTGAACCCCACCGGCACCTCGTAGACCCTCCGGTTCAGGTGCTCGGCCACCAGGTCGATCATGGAGGAGCTCACGAGGGTCTTGCCCACCATGGCGTCGGCGGGCCAGCGCTTCCTGGCCGTGAACAGGTAGTCGATGGCCACGGAGAGGAAGTGGTTCGGGTTCATGAGGCCCGCGCTCCTGGTGACGATGCCGTGGCGGTCGAAGTCCGGGTCGTTGCCGAAGGAGATGTCGTACTTGTCCTTGAGCCCGATGAGCTTGGCCATGGCGTGGGGCGACGAGCAGTCCATGCGGATCCTGCCATCGTGATCGAGGGTCATGAAGCTGAAGGTGGGATCCGGGACGTCGTCCAGCACGTCGATCTTGAGGCCGTAGCGCTCGGCGATGCGCCCCCAGTAGGCCAGCCCCGCCCCCCCCAGGGCGTCGGCGCAGATGGACACGGCCGCGTCCCGGATGGCGCCCATCTCGATGATGGCGTCCAGGTCGTCGATGTAGGGGCCGGCGAAGTCGTGCTGGCGCGTGGTGGATGTGTGGAAGGCCTTCCTGTAGGGGATACGCCTGACCTCCTCGTTGCGGCGGTCCATGAGCTCGTTGGCCTTCCTCGCGATCCAGTCGGTCACGAGGGTGTCGGCAGGGCCGCCCTCGGGGGGGTTGTACTTGAAGCCGCCGTCCTCGGGAGGGTTGTGGGAGGGGGTCACCACGATGCCGTCCGCGAGCCCGTCCGACCTTCCCCGGTTGTAGGAGAGGATGGCGTGGGAGATCACCGGCGTCGGGGTGAACCCGCCCTCCTCCTGGATCATGACCGTGACCCCGTTGGCCGCCAGGACTTCGAGGGCCGTTTCCTGGGCCGGTCCGGACAGGGCATGGGTGTCCTTGCCCATGAACAAAGGCCCGGTGATGCCCTGCTGCCTGCGGTAGAAGCAGATGGCCTGGGTGACGGCCAGGATGTGGGCCTCGTTGAACTCGCCCTTGAGCGACGTGCCACGGTGGCCGGACGTGCCGAAGGAGACCTTCTGGGAAGGGTCCTCAAGGTCGACGGGATAGGAATAGTACGCATCGATGAGGGCCACGGGGTCGATGAGCATGCTTTTGTCGGGACGGGTTCCGGCAAGCTCGTGTACGGTCATTGTCGTTCCTCCCTTCGTATTGCACCAAAGCGCCTGATATTCCAACGACTGGAATTCATTGTACCTGATGGGAGCACCCCAAGACAACACCCTGGTGACTATACTATTAACGTTAACGCCTGCGACCGGAAATGGAACATCCGCACTGCGTCAGGCTTTCAGGGAGTTGCCCGAAAAAACGAAAAGGGTTATGATGGGAAATAAAAGCTCCGATAGTATGATAATGCTATAGAAAGGGATTCGATCGTACGAGAGAAAGGAAATGAAGATCAGAGAGTACACGTTCGAAGAGTACCTGGAGAAAGTCAAGGAGTTCCATGGAAGTGTCGATCCCGGAGTGGTCGCGGGGTATGTCATGCTCAACGTCGCGAAGGACAACCTCCCCGATGGGGAGGCCTTCGACGTCATCTGCGAAACAGCCCACAGCCTCCCGGATGCGGTGCAGCTCCTCACGCCCTGCACCCTCGGCAACGGGCGGCTCAGGGTCGTCGAGACCAGCCGCTTTGCCCTGACCGTGTACGAGAACGGCAAGGGCGAGGGCATCCGCGTCTTCCTCGACCTCACGAAGCTCGACATCTGGCCCGAGATCAGGAGCTGGCTCCTCAAGGAGCGGCCCAGGCACAAGCCGGACAACCACCTCATCGTCACGGAGCTCAGGGAGGCAGAGGACTCGATCTTCTCCCTGGAGCGGGTCAGGCTGAAGCCCGAGATCCTCGATGCCTGGAAAAGGCACGGCTTTGCCGTAAAACCCTGCCCCGCCTGCGGCGAGGCGTACCGTTCGGAGCTGGGTGACCTCTGCCCGGCCTGCAGGGGCAAGGGGCCGTATCTCGACAGGTAGCCGCCCCCTGCCGGCACGATGGCGAGGGTTGTTCCTGTGGCGGGAAAGAAGTGAGAACCCAGGAGAAGGAGCGGCTGACCTGCCGCTCCTTTTTCGCATTCACTTAAGCCCGATCCTTCAGATCGAGGATACAGGGCTGCAATGAGACAGAGCGGCTCGTCCCGACAGCAGTCCTCATAGCAAAACAGAGCGTCGTTATCCATACTCCCTGAATAATCCGTTTACCGATCCGGAAAACAGATCACTATGATTTAAAAGCTGGATTCCGGCATGAGCTGGATACCGTTCGCGGCATTTATGCCGGGTCAATAAGGATTGTCATCCCGCTTCATCGGCAACCACTGGCGGTTCCGTGCCAGGTATGCTATGTCCCTATGATCAGACAGGGCGAAATATTATGAGGCATGGTTTCGACCGGTAAACCGGTAAAGGAGTTCTTGGGCATGAAAAGATCAATTCTGTTCTCTCTTGTGATTTTAATCATCGGTTTTGCGTTTACGTCGACGGCGGCTGCCACGACCGCTGAATCGGTTGTACAGGGGCTGGTCCTGGATAAGGTCCAGGCATGGAAGCGAGCCGATGGACAATCCCGTCGCACCATCATCGTCCGGAATTCAGGGGGATCAGCGCTCACGACGCAGATAGGCCAGGTTTACCTCCAGTTCTGGCAGCTCATCGGTTCGACCTGGCAGCCTGCGGGATTTGAGACTCTTGGTTATCTTGCTCCCGGCGCTTCCTATAAACGCGAGGACCTGCCCTTCCCGAACCAGGGAGCTTCGCACTACAAAGCCACCATCGTTTTCAATGAGCGAGTATTCGCGGAAAAGGTGGTGCCGGTCCAGGCCGGTGAACCGGCTCAGGCGGCCGCGGGCGTGCTCGAGGGCCGCGCCGTTGCCCAGGCCGCCACGCTCGAAGGGTTCTCGCCCCTGATCGACGCTAATTCGAGATCGATCTTCAATCTGACTGTCAGAAACAATACGGATCTGACTTTTTCGGAAGCAAAGAACGGCTTGATGTTGCTGCAGCTTCAGATCAACGATGCCGGTATGTGGCGGTCGCTGAACACGATCATCAAAATAACCAGTCTCACGCCCCGCGGCGTAGTGGTATTTACCGGCCACCCTTTCCCGGACAACGGCTACAATCAGCTCAGGGCCGTGCTGGTCTATGATAAAGGCCAATATGCCGCTGTCACAGCCCCGATTGCAGGGACTGCGGAACGCGACCAGAGGGCGAACAGGATTATCAGCAGCCTGACCGTGCAGAGTTTTGATGCCTGGCGCCTCAATGACGGTTCCGGGAGATTTACGCTGGTTGTCAAAAACAATGTTCCCGAGGCCTTTGTTCCTTCCATGGGACCGATCGTTGTTCAGAATTCCGGGCTGGCAGGGCAGTCATGGACACCGGCGGGCGGCTGGACGATCAGCAGCATTCCTGCAAACGGCACGGCGGAACTCCGCGAACTGGCCTTCAATGCCCTCGGCGCAACCAGGCTGGCCTCCGAATTACGACACAAAGATAAACTGATAGCCCGGCAGGAAAAAGCTATTGCGGCTTCACAGGGTTCGACCGCCGCGACGAATCAGACCGTGGTGAAGATAGCGTTGAAATCGGTGGCAAACGGAAAGCTCGTCTGTGCCGAAGATGGCGGCGGGAAGGCGCTGATCGCCAACCGAACCGTTGTCGGTCCCTGGGAAACCTTTCAGATGATAACGGTCGGGACGGGAAAAATCGCATTGAAATCGCTTACCAATGGTAAATATGTCTGCGCGGAAAATGCCGGAGCCCAGCCGCTGATCGCCAATCGTACGCAAATCGGTCCCTGGGAGACCTTTGAAAAAGTGGACAGGGGAGGCGGGATGATCGCCTTGAAATCCATGGCAAACGGCAAATACGTGTGCGCGGAAAACGCTGGAGCCCAGCCGCTGATCGCCAATCGCACGGCCATCGGCCCCTGGGAGATGTTCATACCAGTCGTGGTCCCATGACCCTGGCGGCGAGACCGGCTCCCGCACGGCGACTCTCGGGACTTGGGAAAGCCAGTGCATAATGGGGGGTCAGATCTTGTATTGTTACATTTTGCCACGGAATGTGAGAATGCAAGACCTGCCCCCATTTTGGGTGTCTCGCCACGAATGATGTTATAACCCGGGGCACCTGATAACCCGGCCTTCCCGGCTCTATCCATTCATAAAAAGCATCCGCGGACGGACGTAAAGTCCGACCCACGGATTCCTTCCCCGGCTTCAATGTTCTTCTTGCTTTTCTTCAAGAAATCAATATTCAGCCCCTCCTTCCAGATAGATCTTCCGGAGCAGCTCCCGGTCAACGGTGTCCGCTTCCACATAGTGGTTGGGTTCTGCGCCGCAGTAGGGGCAGTTGTTGTCAGGGTCGGTGATGATCTCTCCGCAGATGCCGCATACGAGCTCTTTCATGGGTTTGTGTCCTCCTTGTTTTCTGCCTGTCTGTGCATGACGGCGGTCATGCTCACTCCATGTTTTAACGGGAAACGGGGCAAAGTCAATCAACGATGGTCCTCCCCTCCCGCTGCCGTGCACGGGAGACGCGCTCACGCCACGGGGTCATGGCAGGTGCCGCTCCCATCCTTCAGGAATTTCCGGGCCGCGTTGAAGCCGCACATGCCGTGGACTCCGCCGCCCGGGGGCGAGGACGCGGAGCAGATGGAGATCCCGGGGGCCAGGGTGTAGGGGTCCGGCGAGGCCAGCGGCCTGAACAGGATCTGGGCCACGCTGTTCGCACCGCCCGCGATGTCGCCTCCCACGAGGTTTGGGTTCAAGCCCTCGAACCCGGCCGGGGAAAGCACCCGGCGTGCGAGGATCCTGTCCCGGAAACCCGGGGCGAAGCGCTCTACCTGGGCCTCGATGCGGGCGGTCATGTCGGCCGTGGACCCGTTGGGCACGTGGCAGTACGCCCAGGCCGTGTGTTTCCCGGCAGGCGCCCTCGACGGGTCGAAGAGGCTCGGCTGCACGAGGATGACGAAGGGCTTGACCGGGTGGGTGCTCAGGTGCACCAGGCGCTCGGAGAGCATGATCTCCTCGAACGAGCCCCCGAGGTGCACGGTGGCCGCCCGGTGGCACGCGGGGGCCTTCCAGGGGATGGGACCGTCCAGGGCCCAGTCGACCTTGAAGACCCCCGGCCCGTACCGGTAGCCGGCGAGCCTGCGCCGGACGAACCCGGTCAGGCGCTCAGGGCATATGGCCAGGATCTGCCTGGGCGTCAGGTCGAAGAAGACGTGCCTGCCGAAGCCCAGATCGTCCATGGACCCCACCGGGTGCGAGGTCCTGATCTCCACCCCCAGAGACCGGGCGAACCCCGCCAGGGCCGAGGCGACGGCCCCTGCCCCGCCCGCGGGGACAGGCCAGCCCGTGGCATGAGCGGACGCGCACATGAACAGGGCAAACGAGCTCGTGAGGGGGCTCTCCAGCGGCATGACCGAGTGGGCGCCCATGCCGGCGAAGAAGGCCTTAGCCTTCGGCGTTCCGAACATGACCCTGGCGGTCAGGCCAGCGGGCCAGATCCCCCGCGCCCCGAAGCGCGCCAGCAGCAGCGGAGAGCGCGGCACATGGAGGGGAGGTTTGAGGATCTCGGCTGCCAGGTCCTCCCAAGAGCTGGCGAAGCCGTCGAGGTACCGCCGGTAGGCGGGCCCGTCTTCCCCCAGTGCGTGTGCGGTCTCGTCCAGGGACCGCGACACCTGGACGCAGGTCCCGTCATCGAAGGGATGGGCCAGTGCTGCGGGCGGGACGACCCACTCGGGCAGGGAGGGGACATCCCTGAAGAACGGGGTGCCCAGGGCCATGGGGAAGATGGCGGAGCCGGTGTCGTGGATGAACCCAGGCAGGGTGGCCTCGTCGGACCGCACGCATCCTCCCGGGGTGTCGGCCCCTTCGAGCACGCACACCGACCTGCCCGCCCGGGCAAGGGTGATGGCCGCGGCAAGCCCGTTGGGCCCGGAGCCTATCACGACGGCGTCATGGGTGCAGGTCCTGCGCATGCGTCCCCGGGCGCCAGCCCCTAGAGGCCGGCCATGCCCCTGACCGTGTGGACCATGGTCATCATCTGGGCGTTCTTGAGGATGTTCAGGGCACGGTCCCACTGATAGTCGCAGGCCACGCACGTCTTCCGCACGGTGACCCTGCCCTCGACGCCGAAATGGCGGGCAAGGGAGGTCAGGACGTGGCGCCAGATGGTCTCCTGCTCGCGGGCCCCCATGAGGACGAAGGCCGCCTCGTAGACCGGGTCGCTGGAACGTGCGAAGCCCTGGATCTGGGCAGTGACGACCCCCTGGTCCTCGAAGGCGGTGAAGCTGACCCAGCCGGATTCGGGATGACCCTCGGGGGCCATGAAGGTGAACGAAAGGTCGTCCGCCTGGAGCACCCACACCCCGGTGACGATGAGGCCGGCAGGGGTGCGCGCGTTGATGATCACGATCTCGCCCGGGGCTATGCCCGCAGGTGACGGGAAGAACCGGTTCCTTTCCGGCTGGAGGGCCGGGAAGTTCTCCTTCATCGCCCTGACCACCTCGGCAGGTGTTTTGCCGATGCCCGGGAGCGCCACCCGGTAGGTCTTCTCCCAGAGGTGGCCGAAGCCCTGGATGGGCCCGGCCGGCCGTCGGCCGTCGATGTTGAGGTTGATGGCCCCCTCGGGAACGGGGGATACCTTCAGCCCCTGCGTCGGGACGGCCCAGCCGGGGAGCGCGGCCTGCCCGTCCGAAGACCTGGGGCCGGACGGGATGGCCTCGTCGATGCGGGTGGAGGCGAACACCTCCCTGAGCGCGGGGGAGAGCCCCCTGGCCGTCAGGCGGACACCGTCCCCCTGTGCCCTGACCACGAGCTTCACGAGGGTGTTGACCCCGGAGATGTCCAGGGACTCCGTCCGGGAGAGGTCGAGGGCGACCGCGCTCCCCCCGGACCGTTCATAGGCGTTCATGAGATCGGGCTCGACGAGCGAGGTGACCTCTCCCTCAAGGAAGATCGCTCTCGGCTCCGCACTGACGGCAAAGTCTTCTTTCCTTTCCTGGGCCATCGTATGCAACCTCCGTATCTGTCTGGTTATTATGCTTCTATGATAGCGATTCTCCGGTGGCCGTCAACCGTTACCTTGGCCCCGGCCCTGCTCAACGGTTCACCGGTCCTCTTCGCATTCGCTCTTTTCTTCCCTCAGGCCTTTGTGGTACAGGTATATCTGCAACAAGTCCTTCTCCTCATGGGGAGGAAGCATACCGTACCAGAAAGGGTGCTGCGGCTGGAAGGAAGGCCGCGCAGGACAAGGATGGTCGGGCCGCCATCCAGGGTCGCGGCAGGGTTGAACCTGCCGGAAACCCGTGCGGCTGCATGCCGCAGGGCACGCTCTGGAGGCACCGCACCCATGGACAAGGAACCTCGTCAGGATAATTCTCAACCCTCGAACTCCACGCCCCTCGGACGCTTCGTCCGCCTCACCTGGAAGACGCTGGGCACCCTGCTGCTCTTCCTGCTCCTCATCCTGATCGTCATCACCCCTGAAGGGACGGCGAAGACCCTCCAGGGGGTATTCTGGCTCGTGGTGGCGGGGCTCGTGGTGCTGCGCTACCTGGACATGACGGTATTTCGCGGGCAGACCGGAGACGACAAGCCGGCAACCATGAGCGACTGGCTTCGCTATTCGGCAGGCCTCGTCCTGATGTCCGGGTTCTTCTGGTTCCTCGCCCAGGCCATACGGCTGCGGACCCACTAGAAGCCGGCGCAGGGCCCGAGCTTCAAGGCAGGGCCGGGGCCATGCCCCCTTGCCTCCGACCCCCTTTCCGCCTCCCCTGACGGCCAGCGGCGGGAGGCCAGCCACGTCGACGGTCTGGGATGCAATCCCGATACCCGCCTCCCGGAAGGAGCGGATAGGGTACGTATACCTTTTCGCCTGCACCGGCTGCCGCCCGGCACAAACAGCCCCTTCCCGGCCGACTGGCGCCGGTGCGTTGCGCCTCACGCCTCGTGCGCCGGAAGCGGCGCCACCCCTGCCGGGCATTGACAAAGGGGCGGCGCGTGGGCTTGTATGGAGCACAGGCATCCACGCCCACGTGCCGGAGGTGATGGTGAAGAAGATTCTCGCAGCCGCTGTACTGCTCACAGCCGTGTCGCTGCCCCTGGGCCGCCTGGGAGCCGGAGAGCTTCCGGCCTGCCTGCAGCTGGGCACGGCGCCCACGGTCAGGTCGGCCATCGAGGCCGGCGGCGTTGCCGAAGAGGAGGTGCTCACGAGGCTCGTCTACGCGGAGAGCGTATCCACCGGCCACGCAGACGACCCCGCGGTGTACGAGGCCATTGCGTGGGGGGTCATGAACCGGGTCAGCCTGGCAGAGGCCTTTCCCTCGAAGGAGAGGATCTACGGCAGGGGGATCAGCGGGGTGATCTTCAAGCCGGGCCAGTTCAACCCCGCCGTGTCGAAGCGCTCCCGGTTCTCGAAGGAGTTCCTCTGCCCGTCCGACCCGGCACGGTGGCGCATGGCCGGGCAGGCGGCCCGGAAGGCGCTGGCCGGCGCCGGCAACCCCCTCATCGAAACCCCCTGGGAAAAGCAGCACGGCCTGTCGCTGGTGGTGGGCTTCTACTACCCGGACTCGGTCCAGGCCAGAACCAGGCTGGCACCCTGGGAAGGCAGCAGGGCGCTGAAGTTCATCGGCGACGTAAAGGTGGGGGATGCGGTCCTGTCCTCCCGCAAGGTGCGGTTCTACCGGCTCACCTCCGCCCCCCGGGACCCCGGGCGTTGACGGCCCCCCAGTTCGTGATGGATCTCCCGGAATAAATCATATATGAATTTGTTTATGGACAGCGGCCAGGGAAAAGTCATTGCATTCATGGACATGGGAACCAACTCCATGCGCCTCATGATCGTGCGCATCGACCCGGACCACACCTACACCATCCTCTCCCGGCAGAAGGAGATGATCCGCCTCGGCGAAGGGGAGTTCGAGCACGGCTACATCCTCGAGGAGTCCATGGACCGGGCGGTCGCAGTATGCAAGCGATTCAAGGACATGGCATCCTCGTTCAAGGCCGACGAGATCGTCTCCGTGGCCACCTCGGCGACCCGTGACGCGAACAACCAGAAGGAGTTCCTCGCACGGATCAGGCAGGAGGCGGGGCTCGACATCCACGTGGTGTCCGGCACCGAGGAGGCCCGCCTGGTCTACCTGGGCGTATCGCGGGGCACCAGCGTCAGGGAACGCTCGCTCTTCATCGACATCGGCGGCGGCAGCACCGAGCTCATCGTGGGCGACGCGAAGCGCTACGAGTACCTCGACAGCGTGAAGATGGGGGCCATACGCCTGAGCATGCTCCTGCTCTACGACACGAGCGCGCCCATCTCCACCACGAGCTACCTCATGCTCCAGGACTACGTGCGCAACAAGAGCATCCGCTCCTTCCAGTGGATCAGGTCGCTGAACTTAAACAGCGCCTACGGCAGCTCGGGCACGGTGCAAAACCTGGCCGAGATCTGCTGCCAGACCCTGCACGGCGGGAACCCCGAAAAGAGGGAAACCCTGGCGCTGGCCGACCTCAAGCAGATCGTGGCCCTCCTGTGCAGCCTTCCCCTCGAGGAGCGCAAGCTCGTCCCCGGCATCAATCCCAGCAGGGCTGACATCATCATCGGCGGGGCGGCCATCCTCGACACGATCCTCACGGACCTGGACATCAGGGAGCTAAAGGTCAGCAACCGCGAGCTGAGGGACGGCCTGCTCGTGGACTACCTTTCCCGCACGGACCGGCACACGGTGAGCGATGAGTCTTCGGTCAGGCAGACGAGCGTGCTCAAGCTGGGCCGCAGAAGCGACTTCGACGAGGCCCACGCCCGGACCGTGGCGCGTCTCGGGCTCGAGCTGTTCGACAGCGCCAGGGGGCTGGGCCTGCACGGGCAGAGCCGCTGGGAGCGCGAGCTCTTTTTCTACGCCGCCCTGCTGCACGACGTGGGGAGGGTCCTCTCGTACACCAACCACCACGCAAACAGCGCCTGGTTCATCCGCCACGCCGACCTCCTGGGCTTCAGCCAGGAAGAGCTCTCCATCATGGCCGCCACGGCCTTTTACCACCGCAAGGAGCTGCCCGGCGATAAGTTCCCGGACTTCCTCTCCCTGAGCGAAAGGGCGAAGGGCACGGTCAGGGGCCAGTTCATCTTCCTGCGCATCGCCGAGAGCCTCGACCGGAGCCACGCCGGAAACGTGGAGAGCGCCCGCTTCCTGAACGGCAAACGGGGGGATTTCGTCCTGGAGGTGTGCTCCTCGAAGGACTGCCAGCTCGAGCTCTGGGGCATCGAAAAGCACTGCGAGGCCTTCGAGGCGGTGTACGGCAGGCCGCTCGCCATAGCCCACGTCCAGACGAACACCGCGTCGTCCCTGCACCAGGAGCTGGGATAGAACGGGAACGCATACACCACAACGCCTGGAGGCCGTCATGCATGCGAGGGTTGACAGCCGCTGGGGCCGTTCTATATTTTCTTGCAGGTGAAAAGGACAAGCTTACCGAAAACCCAGAAGGCAAACCAGTCGACAGGCTCCATGAACCGCCGCGAGTTTCTCAGGACCGGAATGCTGGCCCTGGGCGGCTGCCTGTGCCCGCAGGTCCTCATGGGGGCCGCGCGAAGGTACCGCCAGCACGAGCGCTGGCTCTCCTTCTACAACCAGCACACCGGCGAGACGCTCAGGACCGTGTACTGGTCGGCGGGCCGCTACATCCCCGAGGCGCTCTCGGACATCAACCGCATCCTGCGGGACTTCCGCACCGGGGAGGTCAAGCCCATCGATCCCGCCCTGCTCGACCTGCTCCACGCGCTGAGGACGCGCCTGGAGACCCGGGACACGCTGCACGTCATCTCCGGCTACCGGTCCCCGCGCACGAACGCCGGCCTCATCAATCGCGGACACGCGGCGTCCAGCAGGAGCCTCCACACGAAGGGAAAGGCCATCGACATCCGCCTGCCGGGATACAGCCTCAAGGCCCTGCACAAGGCGGCCGTGTCCCTGCGGGCTGGGGGCGTGGGGTACTACCCCGTACCCGAGTTCGTGCACGTGGACATCGGCCGGGTGCGGTACTGGTAGGCCCCGTGCGCACGCCCCGCAGCCTGGCCGCGCTCCTGCTGCTGTGCAGCCTGCTCCTCCCGGGCGGGCTTCCCCGGGCAGAGGCCGACCCGGTGGCAGAGGCGCTGTGCCAGAGGCTGGAGGCGATGGAGGCCGACAGCGCGCTCAGCGTGGGCTCCTGCCGGGTCGCATCGTGGCCCATCCTGCAGAAGCTCTACGGGCGCAGGGGGTACCGCCCGGTCTGGACCAGGCCGGAAAGCGTGGCCCGGCTCGTCAGGGCCATCGAGGAGTCGTACCACGAAGGACTCAACCCCAAGGACTACCACCTGGCATGGATCAGGAGCACGCTCGAGGAAAACGCCGCGGGCCGGCCGTTCGACCCGTCCCGGGCCGCTTCCCTCGACCTGCTCCTCACGGACGCCTTCATCCGGCTCTCGGGCGACTCTACGTGCGGCAGGGAGGACCCGGCCGTTCACCAGGTCGAATGGAGCTACAAGAGGACCTTCGGCGGCCGTGACCCCGCAGCCTTTTTCGAGCAGGCCCTGGCCTCGGCGTCCATCGACCGGACCATCGAATCGTGGCGGATACACCACCCGTACTACGAGCGCCTGAAGCAGGCCCTCGCCAGGTACCGGGCCATCCGTGCGGAGGGCGGCTGGGGGCAGCTGCACGACGGCGCGGCCCTGGGGATGGGCTCGTCCGGTCCCCGGGTGAAGGCCCTCCGAAAACGGATCGAGGCCGAATACCCCGGGCTCGGGGAGGCGGCAGACCCCATGCGTTTCGACAAAGGCCTCCATCGGGCCGTCGTGCGCTTTCAGGAGCTCCACGCCCTCAAGCCGGACGGCGTCGTGGGCCCGCAGACCCTGGCGGCCCTGAACGTACCGGTGGAGGACCGCATCGACCAGATCCGGATCAACCTCGAGCGGTGCAGGTGGGTGCTCAAGGACCTGGGCGACACCTTTGTCCTGGTGGACGCAGCTGCGTTCATGGTCCATTTCCATAAGCGGGGCAGGACCGTGTGGACCGGAAGGGCGGTGGTGGGGCAGCCCTACCGCGACACGCCGGTGCTGAGGTCGAAGATCACCTACCTGATGATCAACCCCACCTGGACCATCCCCCCCACCATACGCGACGAGGACGTCATCCCTGCCTACCTTGAGGACCCGTTCTACCTGAGCACGCACGGGATCACCATCATTGACAGGCAGGGCCGTGCCGTGCACCCCGACACCATCGACTGGTCGCTGTACCCCGGGGAGCCCTTCCCCTACCGGCTCGTGCAGGGGTCGGGCCCTCACAATCCGCTGGGCCGCATCAAGATCTTCTTTCCCAACAGGCACTACATCTACCTGCACGACACCCCGGAGAAGGGGCTGTTCGACCAGGAGGACCGGAGGGTGAGCTCGGGGTGCATCAGGATCGAGCGGCCCTTCGTGCTGGCCGCGTGGCTCATGGACAACCACAACGGGTGGACCGCGGAGCGGCTCATGAAGTCTGCGGACACCGGCATGACCTGGAGGCTCAACCTCCCGGAGCCCGTCCCGGTGCTGGTCATGTACCCGACCGTGACCGTGGACGACGAGGGCGCCGTCTCCTTCGGAAGGGACCCCTACGACCGGGACCCGGCCATGCTGGAGGGCCTGGGCCGGGAAACGGACATCAGCCCCGCTCCCTGAGCCCCCGGCTCGAGCCTGCCCCGCGGAAAGCCCACAGCCCTGGCGTACTTGAACGGGGTGGAGAACGTCCTGAGGGTCGTCTTCTCCCCGGGCCTGAGGATGCGGCCTTCCTCCTTCGCCCGGATCACCCCACGCTGGCGGATGGTGTCGATGATGAGCTCACGCAGCGGCAGGCCGGTCTTCACGTACTCCCTGCCCTTGAACACGACGTGGCCGTCGCCGCCCGTGGACAGGAAGTCCGGGACGGCCACGGTGTAGAGGGCGGCCGGATCGATGGGCGCCGCGCCCACCCGGACGTCCCGGGGCTGCCCGTGCGCAACCGTAAACGAGATGCCCGACACCTGCAGGAAGCCCCCGTCCTCCTCGCCCCTGGAGCCCTTCACCGAGCGCTCCAGGATCTGCACGATCTCCCTGCCCGTGAGCTTCGTGGTCATGAGCTCGTTGGGATAGGGCACGGCCTTGAAGACGTCCTCCACCGTGACCGGACCCTGTCTGATGCTTGCCCTCAGACCCCCTGAGTTCATGAAGGCGATCTGCGCGCCGGTGTGCGCGCGCATGATGTCCGTGACGAAGTTCCCCAGGCTCGTCTCCTCGTAGCGGATCCTGCCCCGCTCGCCGTCCAGGAAGCTCTCCGAGCGGCCGATCACCTCCTTGAACTGCTCGCCCAGGCGCCGGTCGTAATCCTTCACGATGGCCGCCACCAGCGGGTCCTCGGGCATGCCGGCCACAATGGGGATGTAGGTGCTGCCCGCAAGCTTCGCCTCCCCTGTCTTCCGGTCCACCTCGAAGTCGATGCGGCCCAGGTAGCGGCCCTTCTCGAAGGCCTGGAACACGGGCACGGCGCCCACCTGCCGGTGGGGCGACAGGAGGATCTGGTCGTGGCCGCCGATGATGGCGGCAAGGCCGGGCATGGTCAGGGCGATGTCCCGGTCCGTCTGGTGGCGGCTGTGGGACAGCACCACCACCGGCCCTTTGCCCTGCACACCGTCGTAGATCCCCTTCACCGCGGCCACGGGGTCGAGCACCTCCAGGGAGGCCACGTTGTCGGCCCTGGTGGTGGTGAGCAGCTCCTCGGTGGTGACCCCGATGACGGTGAGCACGAGGCCGCCGTCGAGGGGGACCGTGTGGTAAGCCCGGCAGAGCGGGTCCCCCTTGCCCTTGAGCACGATGTTCGCGCTCAGGAAGGGGAAGGCCGCCGTGCGCTCGAGCTTCAGGAAATTGTCCAGGCCGAAGTCGAACTCGTGGTTGCCCACGGCCGAGGCGTCGAGCTTCATGGCGTTGAGGCACAGCACGTCCGGCTCGCCCATGAACACCGTGGACATGGGCGTGCCCTGGAGCAGGTCGCCGGCCATGAGGACAACGGTTTCAGCCCCCCCAGCCCGGTTCTCCGCCCGTATCCCGTCGATGAGGGCAGCCATGCGGGCGATGCCGCCCACCTCCCGGGTCTCCTGGCCGTCCTTGACCTCGAAGGGCTTCAGGTGGCCGTGGAGGTCGTTGAAGAAGAGGATCGAAAGCCGGACCGGCTCCGGGTCTTCCTTCCCAAGATGGGCGCAGCCAGGCGCCAGGCCGACGAGAATGAATAAAACGAGGATGCGCAGACGAACGGAGACAGGGCGGAGATCCATCTTCCCTCCTTCAGGTATAAGTACTGGCATTGCTTCATTTTTATCAGGTTCTGTGTCTTTGTTCAAGGCGGGATGCCGGGCTGTCTTTCCAGTGGGTGGGAGTTGGAGCGCCCGATACATCGTGATGCAGTTGGGGTTGGGGTCGGGGTCGGGGTCGATCCCGATATTTTTTTCGACCCCGATACCGATACCGACCCCGACCCCGATGAAGAGAGGGAAACATCTGAGCCCACCAGGGGGAAGCCCCATCCGTAAGGAAAACTGACCGGCATGCTGCCGCCGCTCCCCTTCCTTGGTTGACACTTTTCCCGGTTATCTTATTATTATCTGGAGCTGTCATTGAACCATTGCAATGGAGCACAGGAGGTCCGAATGGAGAGTATGGAGAGAAGCAGGCTGGATGCGGACATGCCCCTTGATGGCCGGGGGGACGAAGCACGGCTGAAGGTCCTGAAGGTCCAGCGCACCTGCGTCCACGACGGGCCCGGCATCCGCACCACGGTCTTTTTCCAGGGCTGCGGCCTGCGGTGCGCGTGGTGCCAGAACCCCGAGTCCCTGCCCTTCGGCCCCGGGTCCCCGAACGGCGATCACTCCGTCGACAGCCTGCTGGAGGTGGTCTCCCGGGACAGGGAATACTACGCTCAGACCGGGGGCGGGGTGACGCTGAGCGGCGGCGAGCCCTTCCTCCAGGACCCGGAGGCCCTGGTCCCCTTCCTGAAGGCCCTGAAGGGCGAGGGCATCCACGTGAGCGCCGAGACCTCCCTGCACGCGCCCTGGAAGAACGTGGAGGCGGCAGCGCCATATATCGACCTCTTCCTCGTGGACCTCAAGGTCGTGGGCGACACCGGGCTCCACAAACGGTGCACCGGGCAGGACGGCTCGCTCATCCGGGACAACATTAAAAGGCTCCTGGCCATCCGCCCCGGCATCAGGTTCCGCATGGCCGTGGTGCCCGGGTTCAACGACACCGGGGACAACCTCAGGGCCACGGCAAGCTTCCTGAAGGCCTCGGGCCACGCCTCCATCGAGCTCCTCAAGTACCACGCCATGTACGAGGACAAGGCCAGGCGCCTGAGCCTGGCCGTCGAGCCCCTGAACATCACGCCCGAGAGGAGCTCTACGGCCCTGCAGGCCGCTGCCGGAACCTTCGCGGAGTGCGGCATCGAGGCCTCGTGCACCGAGCTCTGCCCCTCCCGACGCATGGCCGTGTTCACCCCGCGCGTCCACGCGATCAGGAAGGCCATCCGGGAGAGCGACCGCCACCTCTGCTTCGAGGTGTCGAAGCTGAAGACCGAGTACTACCGGAAGAACGGCTTCAGCAAGCCGACACCCATCCACCGGTCCGAGCGCCTCGCCCATGTGCTGGGAAACAAGAGCGTGATCGTCTACCCCCACGAGCTGCTCGTGGGCAACTTCACGTCGAAGCGGGTGGGGGGCCAGGTGTGGGAGGAGCACTACGGCGTGCTCTTCGCCTCCATCCTCCACCAGATCCACCGCCAGACGCCGGTGGCGTTCAAGTGCTCCTGGCAGGACCGGATCGACTTCTTTAAAAACACCCTGCCCTTCTGGGCCAGGCACTCCCTCATGATGAAGGTGAACGACACGTTCAGGAAGCTCCTGATCACCGTTGCCCGTACCTCGGAGAACGTGGCCGGGTTCAACAACAACATGGCGGCCATCGCCCACTTCACGGTGAACTACGAGCGCATGCTGAGGCTGGGCACCACGGGGATCATCGCGGAGATCGAGGCCGCCAGGCAGGGCATGTCCGAGGGCAGCCAGGCCTTCTACGAGGGCGCGATCATCGCGCTCAAGGCCCTCGAAACCTTTGCAGAGCGCTACGCCGACGCCCTTTCAGAGCTGAGCGGGCAGGAGCGGGACCCGGAGCGCCGCAGGGAGCTCGAAGGCATGGCCGCGATCTGCAGGCACGTGCCGAGGTACCCAGCCCGCACCTTCCACGAGGCGCTCCAGAGCATGCTCTTCCTCCAGATCGCGCTCTGCATCGAGTCGTACGAGAACGCGGTGTCCCACGGCCGCCTCGACCAGGTCCTGAACCCCTACTACGAAAGCGACTGCAGGGCCGGCCTCATCGACTACGTGAAGGCCAAGGAGCTGCTTGCCCTGTTCATCCTCAAGATGGACGAGGCCATCCTCGTGAACGACGGCGACACCTACCTGCGGATCGGCAGGCTCTTCGAGACCATGTCCACGGACCAGGCCGTGACCGCAGGGGGCCTGAGACCGGACGGCACCGACGGGACGAACGACGTGACGTACATGCTCCTCGACATCTGCGAGCTGCAGCCCTATGCCTGCAACATGACGGCGCGCATCCACCGGAACAGCCCGCCCGAGTACCTCGAGCGGCTTGCCGAGGTGTACCTGGGCGGTGCGCCCATGCCGGCCCTGTACAACGACGAGGTCTACCTAGACACCATGGCACGGCACTACCCGGACACGCCCGTTGAGGACCTGAGGAACTACGCGGTGATCGGGTGCGTGGAGCCCAACGCCTCGGACGACCACTACGGCAACACCGACTGCGCCAACGTAAACGTGGTCCTGCCCTTTCTCCAGGCCCTCAGGGGCGAGGAGGACGACCTCTGGAACTTCGGCTTCCTCGACGGGCTGGAGAAGGTGACCACAAAGTTCTTCGAGTACAACTGCAGGCGGGACGACAAAGTCTCGCGGTTCGTGCTCGCGAAGTACACCGCGGCGCGGAAGTGGTTCAGGAGGAAGCGGGCGTCGCGCCTCGACCCGACCGCGAGCATGGACGTGCTCATCGAGCGCTTCCAGAAGCGCCTGAACGACCTCACCGCGGCCATCCTGTCCGACCACCAGAAGATCGAAGAGGCCATCCGGAAGGACTTCACCACACCGCTCGCTTCCACACTCTTCCCGGGGTGCATCGCCAGGGGCAGGGACGTGTGCGAAGGCGGAGCCACCATCAACAGCAGCGGCATCCAGGCCGTGGGCATCACGGACGTGGCGGACTCGCTCTTCGCCCTGGACGAGGTGGTGTTCAGGCAGAAGCTCTTCACCATGCACGAGGTCATCGAGGCCCTCGAGGGCGACTTCACGGGCGAGCAGGGGCAGCGCGTCCGGGAGGCCCTGCTCGGGGTGCCCAAGTTCGGCCAGGACGACTCCCGCGAGGCGGTGCAGTGGGTGAACCGGACCCTGAACATCTACGTAAACGCGCTTCGATCGGTGAAGGGCTGCCCCCGAAACGGCATCTACACCGCCGGTTACTACGCCCTGAACGTGAACGACGTGTACGGGAAGAAGACGCCCGCCCTGCCCTCGGGCAGGCTCGCGGGCGCGCCGCTCGCCAACAGCATCACGCCCCACTACGGCATGCAGGCCGGAGACCTGACATCGTCCTTAAACGCCGTGGCCGGGGTCGACTACGCTTCCTACGCGCCCAACGGCACCACGGTTACCTTCACCATCGACTCGGCCCTGTTTCCGGGCTCCGAGGGGGTGAAGAAACTGGCGGCCATCTTCAAGACCTTCTTCATGAAGGGCGGCATGCAGTTCCAGCCCAACGTCATCAACCGCGAGATCCTCCTCGACGCCTACCACCACCCGGAGAAGTACCCCCACCTCCTGGTCCGCGTGGCCGGCTACTGCTCCTACTTCAACGACCTCTCCGACGACCTCAAGAAGATCATCATCAACCGGACGTGCTACGGCTGATTTGAGGACGATCGGGGAGAAGGGCTGCTCAGCTCTCCTCCACACGTGCCAACCCGACCCCCTGCCCCCGGCACGGGGGAGGGACAGGGGCGCTTACGCTCTCCTCACTGCATGGGAATCATCTCATGACACCTGGCTTACGTTTTACCCCGCCTTCATCGAGGTCGGCATCGGGGTCGAAAGGAATATATGGGGATCGACCCCGATACCGACCCCGACCCCGATGAAGATCGAGAAGGACGTCCATATGCAAACCGGTTCATGAATAACGAGTGAACTACTGATGGACGTCCCCTGTAGCTACTGCAGCCCTTACCCCTCTCCCTGTCCCTCTCTTACAAGGGGAGAAGGGACGTTGTTTTCATGGGATGGGGAGAACGTGGCAGCCCTGCCCTTCCGCAGCCTTTCCTTCAGGAAGTCCGTCAGGGGGCGCTCCAGGGTGAAGTGCAGGACGAGAGCCGCGGCGACGGCGGCGGCAAGGTAGAACGCCGTGAGGGGGATCGCGAGGGCGTACGTGTCGATGGGCAGCATCCGCACGACCTTCCCGCAGGCAGGGACAGCGAGGACCTGGATGAGGTAGAGGGAATAGGACGCATCGCCCAGGACGTGGAGCGCCCTGAAGTTCAGCATCTCCCTGCGGCAGAGGACCACCCCGCTGAAGATCAGGGCCATGGGAATCCCCAGGCTCAGCAGCCTCGTGGAGCCGTCCAGTACGGGGAACAGGAACATTCCTGCCGCCACGAGCCCGGCCGCTGCGGGAACGCCGACCCGGAAGCCTCTTCGGAAGGCGGAAAACAGGAGCATACCCATGACGAACTCGAGGAGCAGCTCTGAGGCGAGCAGGTTGAACACCGGGTAGACCAGGTACTCGGGCCAGATCAACCCGACGAGCGAAGAGGCCGAGAGGAAGGCGGCCACCCAGTATAGCCTCGCTCTGAGCCCGGCGGCCAGGAAGGCCGTAAGGAGCACGTAGAAGTACATCTCGTAGACGAGCGTCCACCCCGTCCTGATCACGGGCAGGCTGTCCTGGGGGACGAAAAGGTACGACCGGAGGGCGTGCCAGGGTTCGAAGACGTACTGCCTGAACATGGAGGGGAAGAGCAGCGCCAGGGCGAGGAAGAACGTCGTGGCGACCCAGTACAGCGGCACGATCCTGACGATCCTGCGGGCCATGAACAGCCGGGCGCCCATGGCAGGGGCCGCGTGGATCGAGTGCAGCATGATGAAGCCGCTGATGATGAAGAACAGGTCGACCCCGCCGTTGCCGTACGCGAAGGGGTTTGCGTACGCACCGGGGTATTCGTGCGCAAACCAGCCGCCGCTCGTGAGGAGCACGACGCAAAGAGCCGCCACAGCCCTGAGTGACTGGATACTTCTGATCAAATGAAACCGCCTCTCCAACGGGCAGCGGGACAGACCCTGAATCGGTCCCGGGCAAGCCGAATGTGCCCTATGAGAGGTAATGGTAACGCCTGCCCGGCGGATTTAAAGTTCTCATGAACATGACCAGTGTTCTCGGCAGGTTGAGCCGTGTTCAGGACTGACGGCGCCATGCTTTACAGGGGCAGGCCTACATCATGGCCGGGACAAAGATGCCCAGATCAGTATATTTTCATTCTGTTGGGGAGAGGTGGCTTGATGGGTGATCAGGCATTCTTCCCGAACGGTATCCCTAACTTGCGCATCCGGTGCCTTAAGGTATTCGGTTTGATCCCGAGCAGGTCCGCGGCACCACCCGGCCCCTGAACCTTCCCTCCCGCCTTTTTGAGCGTTTTCCGGATATGCTCCCTCATTGCATCGTCCAGGGAAGGTCCGGCTCCAATCTCTTCGGCTGGCCGGGCTCTCAACGAGCACACGGGGGATGGGATTTCCGAAAAGAAATCCTCAAAACCGAGGGGCCGCATCGGATCAAGGACCCGCCTCCTGATCAGGGCGCGCTCCACGATATTCTCCAGCTCACGGACGTTTCCCGGCCAGTCATATGACATGAGCTGCTCGATGGTTCCTGCGAGAATGAGCGGGACGCTCCTTAAATTCATTTCACGGGACTTTTTCTCGATGAAGTGGTGAACCAGCTCCGGGATGTCTGATTCCCGCTCCCTGAGCGGCGGTATGACGATGGGGAACACGCTCAGCCTGAACAGGAGATCCTGCCTGAACGTTCCCTTGCCCACCAGCTCTTCCAGGTCCCTGTTCGTCGCGGCGATGACCCGCACGTCCGCCTTTACCGGCTTCGTTCCCCCCACGCGCCAGAACTCCTTTTCCTGAAGCACTCTCAGGAGGGCCGCCTGCGCATGGGCAGGCAGGTCCCCGACTTCGTCAAGGAAGATCGTGCCTCCATGGGCAAGCTCGAAGGTCCCGGGTTTCCTGTTCAGGGCCCCGGAAAAAGCGCCTTTCTCATGGCCGAACATCTCGGTGTTGATGAGCCCCTCGGGGATGGCCCCGCAGTTGACTGCGATAAAGGGCCCGTCTCTGCGCGGCGATGAATTATGGATGGAGTGGGCGATGACCTCCTTGCCCACCCCCGTTTCTCCAAGAAGAAGCACGCTGCTTTCCAGCGAAGCCACCTGCTCCACCGCATTCATGACGTCCTTGAGACCACCGTGCGCGCCGATGATCTTGGTGCCGTTCGTCCCGTGCAGCGCGTTTCTCAAGGACCGGTTGTCTTCCGACAGCAGCTCCTTGATGTTGACGATCTCCCGGTACTGCAGGGCGTTCGCCAGGGCGATGGAAAAGGGACGGTAAAGCTGGCTGATGAGGTCTGCATGCTCGCTGGTATACCTGTCCCGCCCCATGCAGAAGAAATCGATCTGTCCCAACCTCTTGCCCATGAACGTCACCCTGAGCAGCAGACTCGACGTGTTCAGGAGGCCCAGGGATTTCCACGCCTCCATGTGCAGCGGGGGTTTTTCCGGCTCGTTGAATATGTGAACGGGCTCGGCGAGACTCGATTTGTTCCGAACATACCAATCAGTTAAGTCCTGGGGGATCTGGATAACCTTGTTGCCGTTCAGGTTCAGAGGGATCCTCGTTGCAGCGGCAAGGTAGATGAGACAGCTGTTCTTCTCGTCGTAGTGAGTGATCAGGATCCCATCCAGCGGGATGTAATCCTTGAGATACTCAAGGCAGTCCTCTGCCACGGACTCGATATCCAGGCTTCCGCATATGCGCAGGGTGGCCTCGCGAAAGAACGTGCTCATATCCGCCATCGTGATGCCCCCTTTCATGATGAGGTACCTGTGATCCCTCTGATGAACCATATGACACTTTCATGAATCATCTACCACATATTTCACCCGCGCTGCAATATTTGGGAGCCGCCCCTGGGGTATACCATATATCATATTGATATAACTGGTTTATTAACATGGCAAGCTTGTTGCTCAAACAATGGCAGATGTTGGTACGCCGCATCTCGAGGCCAAAGAAGGAACATGCCTGTCCTCCTTGGTAAAGGATTGCGGCCCTGAACGGCTCTGCACAGGGGAGCGTACAGGAAAGCGAACAAGCAACTGAAAAAAAACTGCAGCAGGAGGGTAAGCAGCATGAGTGAAAAAGACGAGAAACTGAACTCGCGTCGCAATTTCTTGAAAGGGGCGGGCTTGCTCGCCGGCGGTGCGGCCCTGATGTCCACTCTGCCTCCGGTGGCCACCGAGGCTGTCGCCAAAACAACCGGCGGGAAGACATCGGCTGGTGAACCTGCCTACGAGGTGTACAACACCGACGTCCTCGTCATCGGCGGAGGGATAGCGGCGACCACCGCAGCGCTTCAGGCCTTCGGCGAAGGGGTCAACGTGATGATGGTGGACAAGGGTCCGTTCAGGCAGTCCGGCGGCGGCGGCATGAACTGGGCCGTTATCACCGGATGGATCGACGACGTCGCACGGGCCTTCAGGTACAACATCTACAACTCCGAGGGCATGATCAACCAGAAGGTGGGAAAGACGCTTCACGAGGAATGGGCGAGCGAGAACCTGCTCGCACTGCTCGGCCAGCGCGGCACCTCGGTCTTCAGAAGGCATCCCGACGGCAAGTTCTGGGTCCTGAACGCGGCCTACGGGAACATGTTCGAGGACTACTTCCCCAGGCACGACATGGACGTGGCCAAGGGCTACGGCCTGAAGGTCATGGACAAGACCATGATCACCGAGTTCCTGGTCCAGGACGGACGGTGCATCGGCGCCATGGGCATCTATCTGCCCACCGGCACCTTCCGCGTCTTCAGGGCGAAGGCGGTGGTTGCGGCCGCGGGCCCCTATCCGTGGATCTACGGCTGGAACACCGTTGCTCCCCAGTCCATCCACAGCCCCGACTGCACGGGCGACCTGGATGCCATCGCCTACCGGCACGGCTGCAGGCTGCAGGACATGGAGTTCTGGGAGAACGATCTCATCAGCATCGAGCCCTCGGGGCTTTCATGCAGCTATAACGGCGGCATCGGCGCCGACGCACAGGGCGCCTACCACTACGTGTGCGACAAGGACGGGGTCTACTGGATGAAGGACATCCCCGAGGCCGAGATGACCAGGGGCAAGTTCATCCGTGAGATCGCCAAGAGGATCGAGCAGGGCAAAGGCAGCCCCAACGGCGGGGTGTACCTCGACCTGCGCGCCGGCGAGGAGATCATCAAGACCATGAGGGTCCACTACTCCCGCAACATCGTGCCGTTCAGAGAGAAGTTCGGCATCGACGTCAGGAACCAGCTGCTCGAGGTTGCCATCGAGTGGGCTGAAAACCATGGGCATCCCGTGGTCGACGAGAACTTCGAGAGCGACCTCAAGGGCATCTTCTACCCCGTGGGCGGCGGAGTCAGGGGCGCGCGCATCAACCACACCTGCCAGGGTCCGATCATCGGCGGCAAAGTGTCCGGCAGAAACGCGGCCAAGCTCGCCAAGAAGGCCCCCGAGCTGAAGAGCATCGACTGGAAGCAGGTGAACGAGGAGTATGCACGCATCCATGCGCTCCGGACCAGGAAGCCATCCAATCCGCTCACCGTTCATGATGTGAGACACGCGATCCAGAGGGCATGTTTCAAAGCCCTGGGTCCGATCAGGAAGGGCTCTGCCATCGAGCAGTCCATCAGGGAGCTCGAGCGCATCAGGAAGAACGACCTCCCGAGAATGGCTCTGCGTGACAACGTGCAGCAGTACAACATCGAATGGAAGCAGGCCATAGAGAACTACAACATGATCGATGTCGCCGAGGCGTGCTGCAAGGCGACGCTCATGAGGACAGAGACCAGGGGCTCCCACTACCGGAGCGACTATCCCCAGCGGGATGATGAGAACTGGCTGTGCAACATCGTCATAAAAAAGACCAATAGCGGCATGAAGCTCACCAAGACACCGATCGTCACCTCGGAATTATCTCCCGAGCAGATCAAGAAGATGCTGAAAACCGGCTGGAAGAAAGAATATGCGAAGGAGGTATAGCCGATGAAAGTCAAAATTCAGAAATTCAACCCGGCAAAGGACGCCAAACCCTACTACAAGACGTTCGATGTTCCCTGGAAGAAGAACATGACCGTGCTGGAAGCGCTCATGTACGTGTACGAGAACTTCGACCCCATCGCCTTCGACTACAGCTGCCACGGCGGAAGGGTATGCGGGCGGTGCGGCGTGATGGTGAACGGCAAGCCTGTCATGGCCTGCTTCACCCCTATCGAGAAGGGCACGGACATTACCGTCGAGCCGCAGAAAGGCAGCCCGGTGGAGCGTGACCTCATCGTGGACAGGACCGAGATGCAGGACAGAATCTCGAACATCGAGAGGAGGATCAGATCGAAGCCTCTGGAGCCCAAGGACCTGCAGAAGGACTTCGACCCCGTGGTGAAGCAGAAGCTGGACGACCTCGAGTGGTGCTGCCGCTGCCTTTCGTGCAATGCCGGCTGCCCTGTTCTCAATGACATGTCCGATCCGGAGAAGTACATCGGTCCGGCAGGCATGCGCGCCATCGGCCTGCGCCACTTCGACCCGAACGACGAGGGCGACAGGGTGCTGGAGGCGGTGCAGAACGGTCTCTACAACTGCATCCTCTGCGGTCAGTGCGACAAGAACTGCCCAGCCAGCGAGATCAAGCATGTGGAGCTGTTCAAGGAGCTGCGAGCGGAAGCGGAGAAAAGGGGACTGAAGCACTAGTGCGGCAGGCCGGCAAGAAGGAGCTGCAGGCAGTCCCGACAATACAAAACTGTCTTTCATGATGGACGTGGGTAATCCCACGGAGCGGGCCGGGCTTCAGCATGGGGCCCGGCCCGCTCGAACTTCGAAGAAGAGGTGCATCATGCCTGGAGCAAGGACACCGGAACAGCTCATCATCACGCCAATCCTGCTGATGATCTCTGGAGCCGGGAATTGCCCGGGACAGTGTCGGGCCTGGCTGAAGGAATCGGTAATTTCAATACATCGAGGAGAAAACAACATGAAGAGACATCTCGTGGTCTATCTGGTCCTGGTTGGAGCGGTGCTGCTCTTTTCCGTGCCGGTTTTCGCGGAAGACAGAACTCTGGAGGAGCGTGTCACCGATCTGGAAAAAACGTTCGGAGGCATCAAGTTCTATGGCAGCATGCGGATGGGGACGTTCTACAATGACATGGACACCGGTCCCGGTATGGACGATAGAAGCTTCAAAGCGGATCTCCAGTCGAATTCGAGAATAGGCGCGACGTTCACAAGGGACAAGCTCATCGGCCTGTATGAGCTCGGTCTGGATGACGATAATTCCGTGATCACCAGGAAGCTCTACGGCGTCTATGATATGGGGTGGGGCTCGCTGCTCGTGGGCCAGAACAACCCGATATTCGGAAACATGTTCTACAGCAACCAGGTGGTCGTTGACGATCTCGACCTCTGCGGGTGGGGCGCGATTTTCGAAACCAGGCTTCCCCAGGTCAAGCTGAAGGTAAAGGGCCTGGAGATCGCCCTGATCAGGGATAAAAGCTCTTCCGCGCTGAATGCCGCCACCGGTACGGGCAACAGCGGAGACGTGGACGTGCTCATGCCGAAGATCGAGGTCGGCTACCACATCGACCAGGCTCGATTCTTCGCCGATGTATTCGGCGGGGCCTTCTCGTTCAAAGTCCAGGACGTCACGTTGAGCGGCGTCAACTACGGCGATGAGACCGTAAACTGCTGGGTGGCAGGCGTCGGCGGCGGCCTCAAGCTTGACCCGGCATATGTCAAGGCCCAGGTCTACTATGCGCAGAACGGCAAGAACTTCGGCATCATCCAGCAGGACGCAGTGGGCGCACAGTTTGACGCAGCGGGCAGCGTGGTGAATGAAACGAACGTAGGCACCCATCTCGTCGTTGGCTCAAAGGTCGGCGCGTGCACTGTCGAGGCTGGTTTCGGTTATGCCTACTCGCAGCTGGAGGACCCGGTGGGCACGTACAGTGACGGCAAGAATACCGTCATGTCCTACTACCTCAATGCGGTTGTCCCGGTGTACGGAGCGTTCTTCATAGTGCCCGAGGTGGGCGTGCTCGATTATGGAGACAATTCCTTCGGAGACGACGAGAAGAAGAGCACCAGATATATCGGCGCCAAATGGCAGGTCGACTTCTGAGCAGGATCAGCACATGAAAGCCGGGGCGCCCGCCCCGGCTGCAGCGAAGGGGCGCAAGTGATATGAAGACATGGAGAAAACCAATCCTTCTGGCATGCGGGATCATCCTGGTCAGCGTCGTGCTCAGCGTCGCCGTCACCGCCGGCGGTCCGCCGCTCAAGGCCGATTCGTGCGGCGTCTGTCACCAGGACTACGGTAAAATAATGCCCGGGAAGCATCCGGATGTCGGCAAGGCCGCGGCCTGCCTGACCTGCCATGCCCCGGACCCGGCAAAAAACGAAGCGACGAGCTTCTCGACAAACATCCACTCGGTTCACCAGGGAGGGAAGACGAAGCTGGAATGCTCGTCCTGTCATGCCCTGTAAGGTTCGGGATGTTCCGGAACACGGGCATGAAACATGAGCGAAGCAACATAAAGGAGACAGGTTATGTTGGGTGGAATCGGCATGACGGAACTGATCATCATTCTTGTGATCGTTATGATAATCTTCGGTGCCGGGAAGCTTCCCGAGGTGGGCAGATCCCTGGGGGCCGGCATCAGGGAGCTCAAGTCATCACTGTCCGACAACCATATGGACAATCAGGCTCAAGGCGCTATCGAAGAGAAGAGCAAGGCAGGCGCTTGATTGCGCACCTGGTACTGCAGCGGCGAAGCCTCATAAACGGGTTTACGGTACGCCTTTTCCTGTAGTGGCAATACCGGGCAGCAGACTTTGCTCAGGAAACACCAAAGCTGTCGAAAGCATATGTTCTCTCTCAGTTGGGGGAGCCACCTGTTTCGCATGCACCTTCGGCTCTACCAATTATAAGCTTGTTTGCATGAAACTGCCGCATCTCTCATCAAGTTTTTGTTTTGATAAAAAGCCGGGCGCTTACATCCTGCCCGGCTTTCTTACTCGAACCTCCGGGAACTCCATGGGCCCCCTCCGGTTCCTCTGCATGATGAGCAGGCTGACGAAGGAGGAAATACTCCGAAGACGAGGGACCTGAATCAAAAGCGCGAAAGATTGTTGACACTACCCCAGGACAGGACACAATCCAGGCCATTACCGGAAGAACCGTTGATGTCCTGCATGAAAGCGGACCGTTGTAAATTATTCGATATTACTCACAGGCTGTTTCGCGATACAGCTCCCGCTTATAGCGATGACGTCTTCGATCGGACTGACAGTACGATGCCGGCCGTTCCAGCGACAACGAGGCCCAGGTCCTGGTGCACCCCCAGGAGGAACGCGGCCTGCGTCCCAACCAGGCACCACAGAACCGGGACGATAAAAGGGCTGCGCGGATATGGGGGCACGAGGAAGGCAAGCAGGCCGATCGTGAATATGGTGGTGGGACAGGGAAGCCCGAACGTAGGCATATCCGGATAGGCATGGCCTCCATACCGGGACCAGAGCGGATACAGGATAAGCGCGAAAACGATGAGACCGGAGCCCGCGAGTGCGCGAATGCCGCCACCCCAGGCAAACCGGAGCCGACGGCGTATGACCCCCTGCCACACAAAAATGAGCGCTCCCACCAGCGACACGGCTGAGAACACATGGGCCAGCGGATTGATGCGCGCAAAGAATCCCAGATGGTACACAAGCGCGATCCATGCCCACAGAAAGGCGAGAATGACCGAGATCCCGACACCGGAGGGGCGCCGTGGTTTGAGCACCAGAGCGAAAGCCGCGAGCGCAAGCCCGAACAGAACAATCTGGACCGGCCACAAGGTTTCATTGTATGCGCGGAATATCCCAAAGAATTCATCGACAGTGAACGGAAGCTGCATGCAGTGGTTCTCCTGATGTATGGTTTCCTAGCGCATAATGGGCGTCAGGTCTTGTACTGTTACATTCTGCCGTAGAACGCAGGAATGCAAGACCTGCCCCCCATCCTTCCCTTGAAATCATTGTCCCTTGCCGTGGCGTCGGCTGCCATGAACAATCGATTTTTCAGTCGAGGTCATAGTTTCCGATGCCGGCGGCGAAGGGGCAGATGAGGTTGTCGACCTCGCGGAGCCTCTGTTCGGCCGTGCTGGTTGCATAGGCTGCCAGCGAGTACTTGTACCGCCCGCAATAGTTCTGGATGCAGGACCACCGGCTGTCAGGCTCCTTCTTCATGGCCTTGTCGAGGCAGGTGAGCCCGATGATGACCTCGAGGATCTCGTAGCCCAGCGAGGAGGCGGCGCTGATGGCGGACTCCTCGTCCACCGGCGTACAGTCCGACGAATCTATGCCCCTGTACTCGTCCTTGCGGTAGGGATGGCTGTGGAACGTGCCCAGGAACTGGTACATCGGATACGCCTGGATCACTGTCCTGATCCTCTCGAAATGCCTTGAAGAGGGGTGCACCAGGGCAGGGGTCCTGTCCGAGAGTATCTGCATGGGGATGGCGATGCTGGCGTGGTAGACGTCGTTGCTTTTCTTGCAGATGCTCTGTCCGAACAGCAGCCCGTACACCTCCCCCTCCGGAAACGACTTCCTCGGCTTCTTTCTGCCCTCGTACTTCGACGGGAAGGCCTCTATGGCCGACACGAGGATGGACAGGAAGGCCGTTTCGGTTATGTGAACGATGGTCGCCATATGATTCCTCTGATAACTCTCATTTATGAATTAATAAAGTACTTTTCAGAGACGGCACCCCCGAGGGGATGTTCCCGGCATTCCCGGCATGGGCAGGGCTGCTTGCGTTCTTCCTGTGCCTGCGAGGCGAAGGAGCACACTGCGCTCGGGGTCGGTATCGGGGTCGATCCTGATATATTCCTTTCGACCCCGATACCGATACCGACCCCGATGAAGGCAGGGGTGAGAGGGGGTTTTCCGGGATGCCCGTGCGGTTCGCTAGTCCTATATCGACTTCTTCTCCAAGGCCCTGACCGTGACCAGGCGCTTCAGGTAGGGGCCGGTCCTGGTGCCTTCGCCCAGGCGCAGGTCGGAGACCACCACGCGGTTCACCACCCGCTGGCGGTCGCCCTCCGGGGTGGGCTCGAAGTATGCCTGCATGTCGTGGATGGCGTACGGGTTGCCGCCCACGCTGCCCAGGAAGAGCATGATGTGCCCGTTCATGTGGAGGATGCTGATCCCGGCGCAGGAATTGTCCTGGAGAACGCTCAGGCGCTGCTCGTCGGACACCGCGCTGTTGAACTTCGCGATGAGCCTGCCCACCTTGGCCTGCTGGAGGGAATTCCTCGGGAGCTGGATGCCCACCGTGGCGAAGATCTTCTCGATGAACCGCGAGCAGTCCTGCTCGCCGTACATGTCGCCCCAGCCGTAGGGCGCGTGGAGGAGCTTGAACGCCTGGAGGATGATGGTGCGGGGGGTGTATTCGAGGTAGCCCAGGCTCACGTCCCTGCCCGAGACGTAGGCATCCCTGAACCCGCAGCTCCCGTCATCCTTCCGGAAGGGGATGGTGATGAGGTACGGGTCTTCCTCCCCGGCATCCTTCGTGGGGAAGCGGCGGCCCATCTTCACGTACCCGTGATACTGCCTCATGCCGTCGTCCAGGAACAGGTCGGTCTTGGTCCCGGTGGTGACTACGAAGGGTTCGGCTTTGAGGTACCCGGCCATCTCCTCGCGGCTCACGAACCCTGCGTGCTCGGCCCTCATCCAGCCCTCGCTCAAGGGGGAGATGGCGTAGAGCCATTTACCGTCCCTGCTGGCATGGATCACCGCAAGCGGCGTCCCGATGTCCAGGGAGCTGTTCTGGAGCCGGTCGATGTAGATGCTCTTGATATTCGAATACAGCTCAGTGCCTGTGGGCAGCAGGCGCTGCGGCGTGTAGGCGGTGACGAACGCGAGCCGGACGTTCACCCGCTGGGGTATGGAGGACAGGGCCATCTGCTCCTCGATGTCTTTGAAAAACCCCTTGTCGGCGAGGCTGCCGTCCTGCCGGACATATTTCCTGGTGGAGAGGTGCCTCAGGCTGTTCCTGAGCATGTCGGCCACCACGGCGCCCCTGACCGTCGCGGGGTACGCGGTGATGTCCTGGACCATCCTGGTCTCGGTCCGGATGGACCTGTTGAAGCCCTCGATTTCGTTCACAGGGATGACGACCCGGTCGGGGTCGGGGTGGATCCCGATCCAGAAGCCTGGCGTGGTCATCTCGGAGGCGGTCCCGGGCAGCAGCACGGGCGCCGCGTTGGAGATGTGGGGAGTGGCGGCTTCCTCCTTCTGGAGTTGTGCGCAACCGGTCATGACGAGCAGGGAGAACAGACAGAAACCGATGAAATGTCTGATGGATGTGATCATCGCTGCTACCTCTTCCGGTGAAACTCAGAGCTGCATAGGGTATTCTTCGGCAACCGGGTACTATTGTATTAGCCCGAAGAGGGGCCTTGAAGCAAGCCCAAAGGGGTTTTTTCCAGGACCGAAGATAAGGTCGGGAATTCAGAAGGTGATTATGATGGCGCGGTTCGGGCACTTTTCCGCGGCCTCGAGCGTCTTGGCCTCGTACTCGGGGGGAACCACGTCCATCTGAACGTAGGCCTTCTTGTTGCCCGGGTGGAAGCGGAAGACCTGCGGGCAGATCTTCACGCAGACCCCTATAGTGCCGCACCTGATCTGGTCGACCTCGGCCCTCATCCTCCCTCCTGGCTGAGCCCTGCGCCTGGGGGCAGGGCCGTCACAAGCATTCTTATAGAGCCCTCGGGCTTAAAAACAAGGTCACTCCTCGAACCCCGGGGGCAGGCTTCCCTCGGGAAGAGAGACCTCCCCGGGTGCCCGGGACGGACCCTCCACCTCGAACCTCAGGCCCGCGGCCCTTCCGGCCCTGATGTACGAGCCTTCCGCCATCCGCAGAGCGCCCTTCGGCTCCACGATCACGGCCGAAGGCCCTGCCACGGGGCAGTAGTACTCGCAGAACCCGCACCCGTTGCAGCGGCTGGCGTCCACAAAAGGCACGCTGACTTTGACCCCTTCGGCGCGCCTGAGGTCGATGGCCCCGAAGGGGCACACCTCGTCGCACACGAGACACTCCTTGTCCTTGTCCCAGGCAAGGCACAGGTGCCTGACGATGAGCGCGGTCCCGATCTTGGCCCAGACCTTCTCGTGGGCCGGGAGCTCCCTGATGGCGCCCGTGGGACAGGCCCGGCCGCAGCGCGTGCACCCGGGCTCGCAGGGGCCGGTGCGGGGCACCACCACCGGGCTGAAGAACCTTGCCAACCCGCCGGTCAGGCTCGAGGGCTGCAGGGTGTTCGTGGGGCAGGCCCGCATGCACGCCCCGCACCGCACGCAGCCCGCGAGGAAATCCGTTTCCGGCAGGGCGCCCGGGGGCCGGATAGGGGGGCCGGCCGCAGACCCGGCAGAGGAGGACCCGGGCAGCGCGAAACCCACCGCAGCCCCCCCGGCCCCGAAGACGCCGGACAGCACCAGTGTCCTGCGGCCCTTCGAGAAGCCCGAGGGACCATCCGGGCAGGTGGATCGGAAGAAACCACCTCCCCTTCCCTGAACGCCAGGTTCCCCTGGGGGATTATTCCGCCCGGTCCCTGAACCCCCGAAGGGAGCCAATGGCTTCCGGAGGCGGAAGGTCACGGCCTCCCGGGGACAGGATTGCGCGCACTTCCGGCACACGATGCATTCGGCAGTACTCGCATCCCTCGGGTCCTGCCCCACGGCGCCCATGGGGCAGGCCCTGCGGCAGGCGCTGCAGTCCGTGCAGGCGCCCGACACCTCCCTCTTCAGGCTTCGGCCCAGCGACAGCAGGGCGAACAGGGCGCCGCCCGGGCAGAGACAGCGGCACCAGAACCGCGGGACCACCAGGCCCAGGGCCAGGATCGGGACCACCAGCCCCAGGGTTGCCCAGGCAAGCGAATATTTAGGAACGGGCACAGAGAGGTACGCGAAGGCCCCGATCCCCAGCAGGTCGCCCGCCTGCCTCACCAGCCCCGCACCGAGGTTCAACCCCGAGGCGAGGACCGGGTAGAGCACGAGGCCGTAGAACCGGGTGGCGAGACTCACGGGAGAGACCATGAGAAAGAGGGACGACCCTGCCAGGACCGAGCCCGCCGCGAAGGAGAGCACCAGGTACTTCCACGCCCGCGCCCTTCCGGGCACGCGGCCCTTGAGCCTCTTCCTGAGCCTCCGGAAGAGCCGGTCCGTCAGGTCGATCGTCGTGCCCAGGGGGCACAGGGTGGAGCAGAAGAACCTACCCAGCACGAGGGTGAGCAGGATCACCATAAGCCCCGGCAGAAGCAGGGTCAGAGTGGCGTTGCCACCTGCCAGGGACCCGAGGAGGACCAGCGGGTCCATGCGCAGGAACAGGTCGGGCCGGACGTGCTCCATGAGCGCGCCCGGCGAAAGGGCGAGCAGGACGAGAAAGAGGGCGAGGCTCACCCCCTGGATAAGTGCCCTCCCGATCCGGGGAAACCTTCTCCGGGTCACCTATGGCCCCTTGCCGGAAACCGGTCCGATACCTTCTGTGCCGGGCCAGTAGGCTTCATCAGACGCGTTTCTTCCCGATGGTCAGCGCCTCGAGGTCCATGCGCCCCAGGCCGCGCTCGTGGGCGAGCCTGATGTGCTTGACCTGCCTCGGCTCCATGCGCCGGCCGTACCACTCGAACATGGCCACGGCCTGGGCATCCGCGGCCACCATGTCCCGCGACGCGATGATGGTGTCGTACCGGACGACCTTGCCCGGGCCCCCGGGGCCCTTGGTGGTGAGGACCCTGCTGCCGTCGACCACCACGAGCTTCGGTTTCAGCAGGGAAGCCAGGTCCACCACCGCGGTGCTCAGGTCGTGGAGGTAGTGCATGACGCCCCGGTCGTACACGAGGCCCATCATGCCCTTCAGGGACAGGGACACGCCCGTGCTGCCGTGGGACTTGGCCACCGGGGCTGCGATGAGGACGTCCGCTTCGAGCACGTCCTTCATGACGTCGGTCTTGCGCAGGGTCTTTGCGCCGGGCACCCTCACCTCGCGATAGAAGGACTCCTCCTCCAGGGCATAGACCATGTCGTTCGAGATGGGACCGCAGGCGTCGCGGATGTCCTTGACGCAGAGGTCGTTGGGACGCAAGGGGTGGTCGAGGACCCGCACCTTCGAGGCGCCCACAGCCCTGCACAGGAGCACCAGCTCACGCACCACCTCGGGGCTCGTGTTCGTGGCGCTCTCAATACCCCGGGCAAAGCTCATGTTGGGCTTGATCACCACCTTGTCGCCCTTCTTCACGAACGCGGACATGCCGCCCAGCATCTCAACGGCGGCGCGGGTGGCAGCGGCGGCGCTCCCGGTGACCACGGCCAGCTCGGGGAAGGCCGCGGCATCGGCCCGGACCGGCTTCAGAAGAGGAGCGCCCGCGGCAAGGGCGAGCGCCGCCCCGGAGGAGAGTCTCAGGAAATGCCTGCGGGCCATGGGCCGGCCGAGGAACGCCTCCCACATTGCCTTTACGTATCGATCGTTCACGGGGCACCTTCCTTTATTTCAGCCAGATGAGCCTGGCCTTACCCATACATTATAACCGTAGCGGAGCTGTTTTTGAAGGGCCGGGTAAAGGTTCAGGGCCGGACTGATCCCGGTGTGATCACCCCGTGCTACTCGTAGCCGATCTCTTTCGATAAAGGGATCCTGCTTCTCATGAAGAGACCGTTGCCGCGTCCGATCTCCCTTTCGTGGGAGTCGTGGAGAACCGCCTCCGCTATGAACTGTGTGCGGTTTCGATTCACCACCCTTCCCACGGCACGGATGGTGCCTTCCGAGACGGGCCTCGTCAGGTAGGTGGTGAAGCTCGTGGTGAGCACGAAGACGTCTTCGACCAGCGAGTTCACGGCAAAGAAGGCGGCATTGTCCAGCGCGAGAAAATAGAGGGCGCCGTGCAGCGCGCCTGCCGCATGGAACAGATCCCTCCTCACCGGGATGGTGAGAACCGCTTCCCCATGGGTAATGCTTACCCTGGCCCCTGTAAGCACGACAATCGGAGCGGAATGCATCATGTTTTCCAGCTTTCTGAAGTGCTCATGGTTCACTGTCCCGCATGCTTGAGGCTGAAGCCCTCCTCCGGGCACTTCCGCCCTTTCATGCCGGCCGCACATCCCGGTGCCCCGATTCATAAGAACCTCGCTATGACGTTTTTCTGGATCTCCGACGTGCCTCCTGCGTACAGCGACAGGTAGCTTTCCCGTAGGTACCTCTGCATCCGGTATTCCATGGAATACCCTCTCCCGCCGAAGATCTGCATGCCCTTTCTCGCTATGTCGTTCAGCGTCTCCGAGCAGAACAGCTTGGCCATGCAGATCTCCTTGAAGCATTCCCTTCCCACGGACTGCATCCAGGCCGCATGGTAGGTCATCCATCTCATCGCCTCCATCTGTGTGGCGATGTCGGCCAAAGCGTGCTGTATCGCCTGGAACTTCATGATGGGCTTGTTGAACTGCTGGCGGTTCTTCGCGAACTCGGTGCATTCCTGCAGGATGGCTTCGGCGCCGCCCAGGCAGCTCGCCGCGACGCATATCCTTTCGTACGCCGCTGTCCCGAACAATTGGAGAAGCCCGTTATGCAGCCACTCGGGCCCTCCGAGGATGTCCTCTTTGCCGACGGCCACGTCCCGGTACTTCACTTCGCATGAGGGGTAGGCGTTCCCCGCCAGCTTGGGGATCGGGGTGACACTCAAGCCTTCGCCTTTCGTGGGGACGAGGAACACGCTCATCGCCCTGGAGGGGTCTGTTTCTGCACCTGTGCGCACCACGGTGATGATGTAGTCCGAGACAGTGGCCCCGGATGTCCAGTATTTCGTTCCGGATATGAAAAAACGATCGCCCCGGGCTGCCGCCGATGTCTTTATGGAACGGGCATCGGACCCTGCATCCGGCTCGGTAAGGGCAAAGGAAAACCGGAGCCCTCCGTTCAGGAGCTTCGGGAGGAAGGCCTTCTTCTGTGCCTCGCTTCCACTGTTGAGGATCATGCTCCCTGCGAAGACGACATTGACCAGATACAGGTACACGGCTGTATAGCTGGTCCTGGCAAGCCCCTCTGCGATGAGCACGACATCCAGGATGCACCCTTGAGTCCCTCCGTATTCTTCAGGAAAAGAGACCCTCAACAGGCCGCTGTCGGCCATTTTCCCATAGAGCTCCTCCGGAAAGACGCCTCCCTGATCCAGTGAGGTCTCGAATTCAGGAGGGCACTCCCGTGCGCAGAAATCCATGACCTTCTGCTGGAGCGCCTGCTGTTCGGGGGATAATTCCATATCCATGCCGACCTCCTTTTTATTTAGAGAATCTGCTTATGATCTTCTGCAGGATCATGCTGAAGGTACTGATCTCCGCCTCGGACAACCCTTCCTTGATCGCACTGTTGAATTCCTTCGTTACGCCCAGGCATTTCTGCGCCGCGGCCTTGCCTGCCCCTGTCAGCCGTATGCTGATCGCCCTGCGATCGGAGGCGGTCCTGCACCGCTCCACGAGACCCTTGTTCTCCAATCTGTCCACCAATCCCGTGATGGCCGATTTGTCGAGCATCAGGGCCCTGCTCAGCTCGTTCAGGAGGCACCCGTCGTGCTCCATCAGATAATAGAGCGCCCCGGACTGGGCCGCGGTGATCCCCGCGGTCTGCATGAGCGCCTGGTCCAGGCGGGTGAAGAGACGGTGCTGGGCTTGGCCGATGAGGAAGATGAACCGCTCGTCCTTTTTCACATTCACCCCTGTTCATCGATGGTATGCATAACGTTTATATCTAAATTGTTTATATGTCAACTTTATTGTGATCTACGAGAGAAACAATCGCGCGGGAAGGAGGCGGAAACGGCAGGAGCGCCCGCTCCGGCGGCTTGGGGAGGAGACAGCCTAGAGCCCCAGGGCCTTCCGGAAGTCCCGGATGTCCCCGTCCGTGAGACAGGCGGCCTCGATGCCCAGGTCCCTGCGCAGGGCGTCGAAGTCCTCGGGGATGACGAGCCCTTCTTCGGGGCTCCAGAGGAGCTCTACGCTGATGTCCGGGTCGTCGCCAGAGCCGTAGAGCCGGTAGCGGTAGAGCTCGATGGGCACGGCGATGGTCTCGCTGCACAGCCCCGGTGCGTCCGCTGGCAGCTCCTGGGAGAGGATGACCAGACGCAGCGGCAGGGAGAGGTCGATCTCGTCGCGGCCGTAGACCCGGGACAGGAACTCGTGGTTCTCCCGGAACCAGCGGTAGCCCGTGAGCGAGCGGAACAGGTCGTGGGCGAAGTCGGCCGTGCCGATGGTAACGAGACAGTTGCGGGTCCCGTCCGTGGCCAGGAGGTCGATCCTGCCGGTGAAGGCGTTCCCGAGGTCGTACTCCACCGCTCTGAGGCCCTGGCTCTCCCTGAAGTACTGGGCGCAGATCTGGCCCAGGTACTTGGCGGCCTTGCCGGAGACGGGCTTCAGGATCCTGGTCATGGGTCAGTCCTCCCCCGGCAGGAGGCGGCCCGCCTCCCTGCAGAAGGCCCGGCAGACGTCCGTGAGGCTGTCCCGGGCAGCCGATGCGTCGTGCGAGAGGACCAGGGGCATGCCCTCGCCTGCCGACCGCTCGAGGGCCTCGTCGCGCTCCAGCACACCGAGCCAGGTCAGGGAGCCCAGGGACCGCGCGCTGACGAACCCGTCCAGGCGCTCGAAGATCTCCCGGGCCCGCTCACCGGACGGGGGGCTGTCGAAGACCAGGGAGATCCTGCTTGCTGGGTCGCTTTCCCGGATGACCTTGATGAAGGCAAAGACCTTCAGGAGCTCCCTCTCTTCGAGGGGGCAGAGCATGACGGCGTCAAAGGGGGTTGCCCCCCGGATGATGGACTCCACCGTGTCCGGCAGGCTGATGAGCAGGTAGTCCTGCCCGCCAGGGGTCGAGGCCTTCGCGACGAGCTCTTCGAACCTGCCCTCGCCCTGGGAGGCCGCCTCGTGGAGAAGGATGTCCGGAAGGCCGTAGAGACTCACCGTCAGGGCATCGGGCACGGCGCCCTGGCGGACCAGGCCTCCCATCATGTCGCACACGCAGGCGTTCTCCCCTTCCCTTGCTTCCCACACCGAGACCCGGCAGCGCCTGCGCGCCAGCTCCAGGGCGAAGTTCGCGATGAACAGCGACTTCGCGACGGGCGAGGAAGGGTGGAATACCCGGACGATGCGCCGCTCGGCGGGCGCAGGCTCCGGCTCACTGATCGCCCCTTCCCTGGGGCTCCCGGAGAGGTAGAACCGGGACACCTCTTCGAGCCCTCTTCCCAATCTCGTTCTCTCTTCCATGGTCAGTCTACTTCCAGGTACGAATTCTCTCCCAGTTCGTTGCGCTTCGTCCGTGGGTTGCCGGGGTCGGTAATCCAGGAACCGTCCACAAGGAACTTGTATTCGTACGCGCCCTTCTTCAGGGGCACGCTGAGCTTCCACACGCCGCTGCCCTCCACCTGCTCCATGGGGGCCTCTCCCACTTTCCAGTCATTGAAATCCGCCACGACATACACGTCCTTCGCGCCCGGGGCGTGAAGCGAGAACACGACCTCCCCGCCTGCGCTCCCGCCCTTCCCTGCGGCCTTCCGGGCCTTATGCCCTCTCGCCTTCATCCCGAGGACCTCACCTGCGAGGTCGAGGTAGTCTCTGGCCCCGGTGGAGCCGGGGTCGTAGGCGATGATTGGCTGGCCGTGGCCGGCAGCCTCCTTGAGCCTGACGTTGAGCCCGATGACCGTGGTGAACACGGCATCGCCCATGTGCTTTCCGATCTCGTCCAGGGATTCCCGGGAGATCCTGGTCCTGCGATCGTACAGGGTGAGCAGGGCATTGGCCCTGATCTTCACGGACCGCTTGTCTTCCACGAGCTTGACCGTCTCCATGAGCCTCGCCAGCCCGTGCATGGCAAAGAGTCCCGTCTCCATGGGGATGATGGCCTCGCTGCATGCGAAGAGCGCGTTGAAGGTCAGGATCCCGATGTTGGGCGGGCAGTCGATGACGGCAATGTCGTACCGCTCCCCGAGCGGGGCGAGGATATCTGCGAGGCCGTACTCCCGGTGCTCCTTTCCCAGGAGGGCGGGCTCTGCCGCGGAGAGAATCACGTCGGAGGGGAGGAGGTGGAGCCTGGCCGTCAGGGGGATGATGACGTCGTCGACCGTGACCCCCCTGCCTTCGTCCACCAGGAGATCGAAGACGCTGTTCGGGTACGTGCCGGGGGTGAACCCCAGCCCGAGGGTCGCGTGCGCCTGGGGATCCATGTCCACCACGAGGACCTTCCTGCCCTTGAACGCCAGGCAGGCCGCCAGGTTAATGGCCGTGGTCGTCTTGCCGCAACCGCCTTTCTGATTGATAACAGCTATGGTTTTCATATCGACCCTCCCAGGTCTCATGGAAACATAACCCTGTTACCCCGCACCGCAGGATGGACCGGCGCATCGCCGGCATCCTCCTCACCCGAACACCATCATGCAGAGGCACCATTACATCTGGAAAAAAGGGACCATTGCTTAAGAATACGGCAATATAGCAATTTGTGCTGGAAATACCATGACCTACCCGGAAGGTCAATAGATATGATGCAGGAACTCTATTACGGCCTGGACATGGCGGCGGGGGGACGACAGGGCTGTCCCCCCGGTCTTTCCCCTATCCGTCCAGAGAGCCGCGCTCGGTTCTCCTGAGCCAGCCCTCGGGGTCTTTCAGATACTCCTCGGCGTCCTTGAGCGCCAGGTAGTGCTCGCGCTCGATCCCGGAGAGCATGGCGAAAAAGGCCTTTTCCCTGGGGTCGGTGGATTCGTCCCTGAGCCTGGCGTAGAAGTCCACGCCCTTTGCCTCGAACTCCGCGGCCACCCTGAGGGCCTCCAGATCGTCCTCCGAGGTCTGCCCCGCGTCGGGTGCGCTGTTCAGGGCGTCGATGAGGCTCCTGACCTTGGTCTGCTTCACGGAGAGCGGCACGCTCTCGGGCCACATCTTCCTGTCTTTCAGCTTCTCGTGGAGATCCTTGAGCCTCTCGTAGTGCTCCAGCTCGTCGTCGGCGATCATGAGGAACATCTCTTTGCCCAGAGGGTTCCCTGTCTTGCGCGCGTGGGCGAGGTAGAACTCCCGCTCGCTCGTCTCGTTGCTCAGGGCGACATCCAGTGCGTCCAGCCTGTTATCCATGCATTCTCCTCCATTTCGCCCGGGTAAGCAAAAGGGCGTTTTCTGTTCCGGTGTACTCACCCTATCATATTATCCCCAAGGTCTTACAAATCAATGGAATGTTGGTCTTTTTTTTCATCAGGCTTCCTTGGGGGCGGTGAATCATGATATTCAAGCGAAATGACGATATGACGGCAGGGGGGCACGCGCCTTCCCGGGCGTTCATACCTGGAGTGGAGGGAAAACAAACCCATGAGCAGGACATTCTGTGCGTACCACCCCACCACGCCGGCGTCGTTCTACTGCGACGCCTGCGGCGCATACTACTGCAGCGGGTGCATCAGCCGCCGCGACATCGGCGGCATGGGCAGGAAGAACGTCATGTACCTGTGCCCGAAATGCTCGTGCGTATCCGAAAAGCTCGCGGTCCAGAACCTCGTGGAACCCTTCTGGAACCGGCTGCCGAAGTTCTTCGCCTATCCCTTCAACCCGGCGGTCATCGTGTTCATGCTCGTCGTCGCCGGCCTGTCCGCCGTGTTCGCGGTCCGGTCGATCCTGTCCTTCTTCATCATGCTCTTCCTCATCACCGTGCCGCTGAAGTACTGCTTCGCCGTGCTCAAGGAAACGGCCAGGGGCAACATGCTGCCCCCGAAGATCGATGAGCGGACACTCACGGGCGACATCAACATCGTCTTCAAGTACTGGGGGATGTACGTCATCCTGAGCATCGTGACCGTTCTGGTCATAGGATTCGCCATCAGGCTTGCCTACACCACCTCCCCCTATGCGATTCTCGTCATCCTCGGACTGTACAGTATCTGCGCGATGTTCCTCCTCCCTGCCATGATCATCGTGTTCGCCACCACGGGAAGCCCCGTGAAGGCCCTGAACCCGTTCATGTTCCTGGGTATCGTGTCCAGGCTCGGGAAATCCTACTTCATCATGTTCTTCCTGCTCTTCTTCCTCTACGCCGCGCCGGGCATGGTGGCGTACTTCGTCAGACCCCTCCTCCCCGAGTTCCTGTTCAACTTCGTCGTGGCCCTGGCGAACGTCTACTACTCCATCGTGATGCACCACCTCATGGGGTACGTGGTGCTCCAGCACCACGATGACCTCGGGTACGAGGTGGAGGTGAGCGAGGACGAGGCGGACCGCATCTCCGGGCACACCCGCCCCCGCGACGCGGGCCATGCCCTCCTGAACCGGGTGAACATCCTCATCAAGGACGGGAAATACACCGAGGCCGTGAAGCTGGTGCAGGACGAGACAGGCGGCGACACTGGGGGCATCGAGCTGGCAGAGCGCTACCACAACCTCCTGAAGATGACGGGCAGGACCCCTGAGATGCTCGAGCACGCGGGCAGGTACCTCGAGATGCTCATCAGAGCCGGGAAGGAGGCAGCCTACCGCGCCCTGTACCTCGAGTGCGTGGCAGCCGATCCGAAGTACGACCCGCCTGCAGGGGCCCTGTTCCGGGTGGCGAGCTCGCTGAGCGAGGCCGGGAACAGCCAGGCCGCCCTTGAGGCGTACAACCGCTTCATCCAGGCCCACCCGGAAGACCCCATGACCCCCAAGGCCTACCTCATGGCGGCCCAGATCTTCCACGAGAAGATGATGAGCACGGATCGGGCGGTCAAGGTCCTCAGGCGGCTCATCAAGTCGTACCCGGACCACGAGGTGGCGGGCTACGCCACGAAGTACCTGCGCAAGCTGGAGCAGGGGGCTTAGGTTTCCTGGTCTTCGAGGATCCTGCGGGCGACGGTGCATTCCCGGGAGTTGGGGTAGCGGAGGCAGATGACCTGCAGGTAGCTCCTGGCCTTTTCCCGGTTGTTCTCCTTCAGGCATGCCCGGGCGAGGTAGAGCAGGCTCTCGGGAAGCCTGGGCAGGTCAGGCGCCTTCTTCATGAGCATGCCCACGATCCCCTCAGCCTCGTCGAGGTGCCCTGTTGACGCGAAGTACGGGATGAGGGAGAAGACCATGGTCCTAGGGAGCTTCGGCCCTCTCGACTTCTCGAGGTATTCCCGGTACACGGCCCTCGTCTCCCAGTGCGCCTGCCGGTCCTTCATGAGGTGCGTGATGAGCTTTCGGGTGCTGTCGTGGAACTCCACCGAGCCCGGCGTGAGCTTGTCCAGGTGGAACATCTGCATCAAGGCCGCCCGGTTGTCGGGCTCCTTTCCCAGCACCTGAACGAACAGGGCACGGGCGCCTGCGATGTCGAGGGTCTCGACCTTCCTGAGTGCCTGATCCATGAGCTGGGGCACCCCATCCTCCCCTCCCGAGTCAAGTGCGCGTTTGTCGGCCTGGCCCAGATACCGCTGGCACAAAAACGCCAGGAGCGCGCCTCCGAAGAATCCCCCGACGTGGGCGAGGTAGGCCACGTGGCTCCCCTTGTCGATCAGGAGCTGGAAGAACTCGTTGCCGATCCACAGCACGAGGATGACGAAGCCCGGCACCATGGTGTAGTTGAAGAAGAATCCCAGGGAATAGAAGACCTTGATCTTCCTCCTGCCGTAGAGCACGGCATAGGCGCCCATGAGGGCCGAGATGGCGCCCGAGGCGCCCACCAGGGGCTGGGTGCTCGCCAGGTTCGCCAGGCCGAAGAGGGCCGCGGCCGAGAGCCCGCCCGCGAGGTAGATGACGAGGTAGGCGATCCTGCCCCAGGCAAGCTCCACCACGCATCCGGCCAGCCACAGAAAGACCATGTTGCCCAGCAGGTGCATGAACCCGCCGTGGAGGAACATGTGGGTGAACATGCCCTGCAGGTCCCAGTACGCGGGCCTGAACCCGAAGGCCATGGACGAGGTTTCAGAGAGGATGCCCTCCAGGTGGTCGCGCTTCTCCTTCCACAATGGATGGATCTCCAGGTCCGGGGTGATGATCTCCCCTTTCCGAAGCCTGTCCATGAACTCCCTGTCCCCCCGCATCTGGTTTATGAGGGGGTAGAGCTTCGCCTTGGGGTAGCGGCTGCCGTTCACCTCGGTGGGCGTAAGGCTCATCACCCTGCCGAACTTCCGGTACTGCTCGAAGGCCTTGGCCTCGATGAGGGCCAGGTCCGACCCCACGTAATACTCCTCGGCCTCACGGTAGAGCTTCGTGTCCGGGGACAGGAAGGCGAAGAAGACGATGCAGTTGACGAGGATGAGCGCGATGGTGACAAACGGGGGGTTCTTGATGCTCATGGTGAAGGACAGGGGGATGATGACCACTCAGGCCGCCCTTCCGATCCGGGAAGACCTCGGGACTGGGCGCGTGTATCCGCCCTGTCCTTCACCCTGCACGCATGATCCTGTGGTCCGAGTCTTCAACCCTGCCCCGTTCAAGCCTTTTCTACCCTGAACACTCGGCAGGAAGGAGGGAAAACTTGACCGATGCGCCCCCTTAAAAGGGCTGTCCGCAGGATGCAGGGGAGGGTGTGTGCGGGGAGGGTTCGGGAGGACCGTGTGTTTCCATCCGGCCTCAAGGTTGGGCCGGTCTTCAGGCCGTGGGCATCTCGAGGGTCGATATGAGCTCAATATCGGCTATGGCCTTGGTCAGCTTGGCCAGGTTCTCGATCATGATCCTGGCGTCGGGGGACAGATCGTTTCTCTTCCTGGCGTCGCGCTGAACGAACTCGCAATACAGACGAATCTGCAGACAGGCTTCGGATATATTATCATAATTGAGGTCGCTCACATACTGGTCGATCTCGGTATCTGTCATCTTCGCAAGGATTGGAGTCTCCATGGTATACCTCTCTTCCTGCGTATCGCTCCCACGGCTTCTGCCGCAGGGTGCCACCGCTCCTGCTCACCCTGTGCTCACCGTACTGCATTCCGGTCGTCGGTCACCCGCTCCATCTCACCTTCCCAGAGTCAATTCTACAATAAATAATAGGCAGACGTTCTCCCCATGCAATTTCTCTCCCCCTGCAGCACTGCGGGGCAGCCGGGATCCTTCCCGGGAGATGGAGGAGCGCACCGCGCTCGGGGTCGGGGTCGGTATCGGGGTCGGGGTCGAAAGGAATATATCGGAATCGATACCGACCCCGACCCCGATGAAGGCTGGGAAAGACCGCAAGCAGATGCGGGGAGCGGGATCACCCCCGGCTCATCTTCCTGTCGGTGTAGTAGGTTTCCTTGGCCTCGTACATGATCGTGTCGGCCTTCTTCATGACATCCTCCGGAGGGGTGTCGTCCGAGCTGGCGAGGCCCACGCTGATGTCCACAGGCAGGATGAGCGGCTGCCTGCTTGCCTGGGTGACCGTGATCCTGAGCGACTGAGCGGCCTCGATGATGCGCTTGTAGAGGGTCTCGGCCTGGTGATAGGCCGTCGAGGGCATGAGGATGGCGAACTCGTCCCCGCCCAGCCGGCAGACGATGTCCGTGGCGCGGCACATGGACTTGAGCAGGCCCGCCACCTTGACGATGGCCTCGTCGCCCTTCTCGTGCCCGTAGGTGTCGTTGAGCCTCTTGAGCCCGTTGACGTCCACGACCATGATGGAGAAGAAGATGTTTCTGAACCGTTTCGCGTGCTGGACGACCTTCCGCAGCTCCTGGTTCAGGTACGCCCGGTTGTAGAGCCCGGTCATGCCGTCGGTGCTGGCCATGCGCTCGAGCTGGATCATGAGGATCTTGTTCTGGGTCACGGCGGAGAGCTGGCCCAGGAAGACCGTGAAGATCTCCCGGGTCTGGCGGTCCATGACCTGCCCCTTGAAGATCATGTGCCCCACGATCTTCGACGAGCGCGCCTCCATGGGGAGCACGTTCCAGACGTCGTCGGCGGACGTGGTGATGCCCTCCCGCACGAACGCGCTGTTGAGCATCTTCCCGAAGTCCGGGTCGCCGATGGCGTGGCGCATGGAGAGAATGACCCGCTGCTCGTCCTCGGATATGCCGATGAAGGAGGTGGCCTCGAGGATGCCGCGTCGCTTGTTCTCGAGGATGATCCCGCCGCTGAAGTCCGTGAACAGGGTATGGAGCTGGGAAAGGATGAACGTGAAGAGGTCGTCGATGCTCTCCAGGTGGTGGATCCTCGTGCTCGTCTCCAGGAGCGTGCGGAAGATCTGGTTCTGGCGGGTGATGATCTCGCTGTTCTCCCTGATTTCCTTTTCCCTCTGCCGGGAGAGGTTCAGGGCGCTGTTCAGCTCCCTGGTCCTCAGGGCCACCTTCTCTTCGAGCCCTTCCATGAGCACCGCGTTTTCGATCTGGGGTCCGAGGACGAGCGAGATGTTGTGCAGGGTGTCGAACTCGCCCCGGGAATAGGGGGAGCCGTCGGCCTTCTTGCCGATGAGGATGAGCGCCAGCAGCTGGCCCCTGGAGAAGACCGGGACCACGACCTCGGTGTCGCGCAGGAGCCCGTCGTGCCCGTCGAAGGCGTTCAGGCTCGGGTTCACCTTCAGGAGCGCGTCCCGGGTGCAGATGGCCTGTTCGTAGCCGCACGCCTCGATGAGGGGATGGTCCCTCCCGAGGTTGAGCTGCGTCCTGTCGCGGACGATGTTTGCCCGGTCCCCGAAAAGGCCGGTTTCGTTCCGGGCGTTCCAGGTCTTCCAGCCGAAATAGATCTTCTGGCCCGAGAGGTCGTTCACCGAGTACAGGGACACGAAGCACGATCCCTCGAGCACCTCGAAGACCCACGTGGAGAGCATCTGGTGGATCTTCTCCCGGTGGTTGAGCCGGGTGAGGCCGCTGGTGAGCTGGTAGTAGCTCTCCTTCATGACGTCGGAGGACTTCCTGATGAAGAGGTCGAGCACCGCATTGAAACCCTTTCTGGCCGGGTGGTACAGCACCGAGACCAGGAGCAGGCCCGCGAGGACCCGCGCGTTCACCCCGATCCCGGGCAGGAGGTAGACCGGGACGAAGCCGATGACGAGGACGATGCCCGCCAGGCCGGCGGCGAACAGGATGCTGCGGATGTTCTGGAGCGCCATCCTGAGATTGAACCTGAAGAGGGCGTAGGCCAGGTAGAACAGGGCGACGAAGATGAAGGTGCCGAAGGGGTAGATCTCGTAGCCGTAGATCGCGGGTGTGTTGCTCAGGCTCAGCAGGGCCATGCTCATGAAGCCTATGAGCACCCGCATGATGGTGCACTTCCTGCTGGCCTCGGCGGCCATGTACGCCCTGGAGAGGAGGAAGATGCTGTAGACGGTGCCAGCCATCCACAGGGCGCTCATGAGGTCGTAGAGGACCGCCTTGCGGGCGAAGAGCCCCCAGTAGTAGGAGTGCATCCCCTGGAAGTAGTACGGGGTCTGGCTCAGGGGGGCCATGATGAGCCCGATCAGGTAGGACGCGTACACGACCCACCAGGCGTCCTTCTTGCCGATGACCAGGTAGGCGAGGTGGAGGTTGACCCCCAGCATAAGCAGGCTCAGGAAGAAGTGGTCGGCGCGGGAGATGAAGAGCGCCGTTTCCGGATCCCGGACAATCCCCACGAGGGCGATGTCCAGGTTGAGCATGGCGTAGCAGAAGCTCACGAGGCAGAAGAGGTGGCCTTCGGGGCGGTTCTTCTCGATGCCCAGCACGAACAGGGAAAGGGTCGCGGCCACGATGAAGGAGAGCAGCGGCGGTATCCCGTAAGGCACGATGCTGTCCATGATGAGCTGCGGGGTGAAGTCCCTGAGGATCCACGCCACCCCCAGGCCCAGGGAGATGTAGACCGCGGTGAGGAGCAGCCTCAGCAGGTTCGACAGGGCCTGCCTGCGGGCATGGGTGTTCATGCGCAGGAGGTCCTTGACGAACACCCCGTATCCCACGAGGAGCAGGGCGATGAAGGCGTAGCTGTACAGGGAGAACGAGCCTATGGCCGAGCCGACCAGGAGCACGGCCAGGGTCAGCGCGAGGCCCAGAAGGATGGAGAGGATCCCCTTCTTCCTGACCTGGTCCTTTTCGCTGCGGGCCTCGGCGGCAAGCAGCAGGCCGCACCGGAGGAGCAGGGAAGCGAAGATGACGATGAAGAGAACGTGCCCGAGGTCCCTGATCCTCAGAGGCTCGTAGACGAGCAGGCTCCCCCCCAGATACGATTCGTAGATCATGACCGGGACGATTGACAGGCCCGCCGCGTAGGCGAGCCAGATCTTCACCGGGTCCGCCTTCCGGGCGACCTTGAGCGCGAGGTGCGCGCAAATGCCGATGGCGCCCGCCAGGAACATGTCGTTGACGGGCACGATCCCCATCGGGAGGCCTCCGGGGAAGCCCGCGACGATGATGTCCCTGAAGTTCACCGCGCAGACGAGCAGGCAGAGGATGCTGAAGAGCAGGGCATCGGTCCGCTTCTCGGCCTTTCTGAAGCTCAGGCAGGCGAAGACCCCGGCGATGAAGAGGGATACGACCGTGATGATGACGCGGTGGAACAGCCAGGGCGTCAGCTCTCCCGGCTGCATGAGGTGGCCGTTCATGGACAGGAAGATCACGTCGCAGACGAGCGGCAGCATTGCCAGGGAGATGACGAGGACCTTCAGGAGACTCCCGATCCCGGGGACCGTCCTGCCGGTCGTTTCCGGCCGCGCGGCCAGACCCAGCGCCATCAGGATCACGGGGACGAAAGACAGGCTCAAGGGGGCGAAGAGATCCTTCAGGAACGGGTTCAGGCACAACAGGACGAGGAGGAGCGCAGACCCGGCGGCCAGGAGTGCCCCCCGAGCGTGGGGTTCCCCCGGGCCGGGGCGGGGAGCCTGAATACGGAAGCAGTAGACCACGTACCCGGCCCCTGCCAGGGCAAGGGCGGAAGCGAAGAGGTCGATACGGAGAAGCGGCGTGACCCACGAGGCGGCGATCACCAGGACGGTGACAGCGTACGCCGCCCAGGGCACGATCCGGCTGCCCGGTGCGTTGAGCGAGGTGCTTGCGAGATGGAGCGTCACGGGCAGCATGAAGAACGCCAGGGAAGCGACAGGAGACAGCATGGCGACGAGCTCGGGGCTCGGGAGGATGTAGGCGCCTATGTCGGCGATGCTCCAGAGCAGGACAGTGATGGAGACCGCGGCCAGGAGCCTGGACTCACGCCCTGCCTCCGCCGATCTGACCGTGAGGTAGACGAGGGAGATGCACGTCAGCACATTGGCCAACGGAAAGGCCAGATAAGGAAAGATCAGTCTCAGGGACGGGTCCAAGGCCATGGCCCCCTGTCAAATCCACTTCCCCGGAAGTTCGCGCACAGTTGCCCCATGCGTGCCCTATCGGAAAATCACCTGCGGAGATTTAGACCTTGATGGGATAAACTGCACGTTTTTTCCCGGCATAGGCGCTCTTTTTTGCTGTTGAGCCCGGCGGCTTATGGGACTGGAAGGGTGATGCCGTGGGAACGGAAGGCTGCCGGGAGCTGGCGCCGGGAAAGCTTTAGAGCACGAGCAGGATGGAGTCGTGCGCGTGCAGGGCCTCGTAGACCGACGTGCGGTCCTCCTCGCTCACCACCGTAAGCGTCAGGTTCATGCACAGGTACTTGCCGTGCCTGCTCGAGCGCGACAGGGAAAGGTCGTAGCCGTCCATGGGCATGATCCGGGCAACGGCCTCCCGGAGCTCCGCCTCGTCGGTGCCGAACAATTTGTAGGTCCACGCGCAGGGGTACTCGATCTCCGGTTTCCTGTTTCCGGGTAGCTGTTTCATGCATAACAGTCTACGCATGTGATGCAGGTGATGCAATGGAGAATTGCCCAGGGCATCTTATACTTGACAGATATATATCGTCTCGATATATGTCTTTACATGACAGGAGGTGGATGCATGGACAAGGAGATCTATCGGAAGCTGGCTCGTGTGCTCGACACCCTCCCCAACGGCTTCCCCCCAACGGAGAGCGGGGTCGAGCTCAGGCTCCTCGAAAAGATATTCACCCCGGAGGAGGCTGAGCTCTTCTGCCGCCTGCGGGTCACCTTCGAGACGGCCGCGCAGATCGCCGAGCGAACGGGCCTGCCGCTTGAAGGCCTCGAGGAGAGGCTCATCGCCATGGGCGACAAGGGGCAGATCTTCGCCATCCCCCTGGGGGACGTCTGGATCTTCAGGATGCTGCCCTGGGTGTTCGGGATCTTCGAGTTCCAGCTCCACCGCATCGACGAGGAATTCGCCCGGCTGCACGAGGAGTACGAGGAGGCCTTCGGGAGGCAGTTCTTTTCGAGCAGGCCCCAGCTCATGCAGACGCTGCCCATCGAGGAGACCCTCGTCTCCCTGCACGAGACCCTGCCCTACGAGCGGGTCTCTTCCCTCATCGAGCACAACCAGTCGTTCATGGTGAACGAGTGCGTATGCAAGAAGCAGCAGGCCCTGCTCGGGCACCCCTGCGACCGTCCCCTGGAGGTGTGCCTGGCCATGGCGCCCGTGCCCGGCCTCTTCGACAACTCCCCGAACGGCCGGGTGATAACAAAGGCTCAGGCCTACGAGCTCCTGAAAAAGACCGAGGAGCTGGGGCTCGTGCACCTCACCGGCAACGTGCAGAACGGCCAGATCTTCATCTGCAACTGCTGCAGGTGCTGCTGCGGCCCCTTAAGGGCCATCAACGAGCTGAAGGTCCCGGCCGGGGACGTGATCAACTCCTCCCATTACGCCCTCATCGACCAGGACCTGTGCATCGGCTGCGGGCTCTGCGCGGAGGAGCGCTGCCAGGTGGGCGCCATCACGGGCGACGGGGAGGCGTACCGGGTGTCCCGGGAGGGGTGCATCGGCTGCGGGCTGTGCATCGGCACCTGCCCCACGGGCGCGCTCAGCCTCGTGCGCAAGCCGCCGGAAGAGCTCGAAGAGCCCCCGGTTACGGAGATGGACTGGTTCGAAGAGCGCAGCCGCCGGCGGGGCGTGGACTTCAGCGAATACAAGTAAAGGAGGCCTGCCGTGGACGTCCGTTCCATCATCCTTGGATTCCTCACCATGAAGAGCATGACGGGCTACGAGCTGAGGAAGTCCTTTTCCATCTCGTTCCAGTTCTTCTCGGGCCTGAGCTACGGGTCAATCTACCCGGCCCTGAAGAAGCTCGAGGCCGAGGGCCTCATCACCATGGAGATGAAGGTCCAGAACGGCTCGCCCAACCGCAAGGTCTACACCATCACCGACAAGGGCCGGGAGGTGTTCCTCGCATCCATCAGGGAGCCCTTCCCCATCGAGCAGCAGCGCTACAACTTCCTCATGCACCTCTTCTTCTTTTCCCACCTCTCCCCTGAAGAGCGGATACGGCTCGCCACCGAACACCTGAGATCGGTGGAGAAGGTCAGAGAGTCCCTTGCAGAGGTGGCGCCCGAGGTGGAAGCCTCTGCGGACAGGTTCCAGCTCCTGGCCTTCAGGTTCGGCTTGAGGTTCTTCAGCGACCTGTGCCGCAACATCGAGGACACCATCACCGCCCTGGGGCAGGAAAGCGGCAAGGACAGCGGCAAAAGGAAAAAAAATAAACAGTGAAGATATATTAAGGAGGTTATGCCCATGAAAGTTCTCGCAGTCGATTCGAGCCCGAGGAAGGACGGTCACAGCAAGGTCAGGCTGATGCTCGACGCCCTGGTGGAGGGGATGAGGGAGGCGGGCGCCCACGTGGACGTGGTGCGTCTGAAGGACAAGAAGATCAGGTACTGCGTCGGGTGCCTGCACTGCTGGACCAAGACGCCGGGGGTCTGCTCCATCAAGGACGACATGAGTGCCGAGCTCTTCCCGCTGTGGCTCGAGGCCGACCTCGTGGTCCACGCCACGCCGCTCTACCACTTTACGGTGAACGCGGCCATGAAGGCCTTCATCGAGCGCACCTTGCCCGTCCTCCAGCCCTTCCTCATCCGGTACGGGGAGGAGACCGTGCACCCCTTGAGGCACAGGCACCCGAACATGGCCTTCCTGTCGGTGGCGGGCTTCCCCGAGATGTCGGCCTTCGACCAGCTCTCCTCCTGGGCCCGCTTCATCTACGGCAGGGTCGGCATCCTCAAGGCCGAGATCTACCGCCCCAACGCGGAGGTGCTCCTGCTGCCCGCGCTCAAACGAAGGGCTGCCGAGGTCTTCGAAGCGACCCGCCAGGCCGGCAGGGAACTCGTACTCCAGGGGAAGGTGTCGGACGAAACCATGGCCGGGATCACCCGGGACCTCATCACGGACAAGAAGCTCTTCCACGAGGTCTCGAACATCATGTGGAAGACCTGCATCAAGCAGTGCGTGAACCCTGTGGAGCTGAACGACAGGAACATCTTCCCCGTGCCCGAGACCATCGGGGAGTTCCAGAAGATCATGCGGTTCGGCTTCAACCCCAAGGCGGCCCAGGGCATGAAGGCCGTGGTGCAGTTCGACTTCACGGGCTCCTGCGAGGGCTCGTGCCACTTCATCTTCGACGACGGGAAGATCCAGGGATCGGACGGGCCGGCCGCTTCCCCGGACGTGACCATAGCCACCGACTTCGACCTCTGGACGGACATCATGGCGAAGAAGGCCGACGGGCAGCAGTGCTTCCTGGAGGGGAAGTTCACGGCCCAGGGCGACCTGAACCTCCTCATCAGGATGAACGAGCTCTTCGGGGGCTGAGCTCCCTCCGCCAGCAGCGAAGGCCAACCGACCGGCTTCAAGTTCTCCCGCCTTCATCGGGGTCGATCCCGATACCGACCCCGAACCCTGTGGCTCCATCAGGCGCTTGCCCATCCCCCGGATAGGGGAGGAATTGACAGGCCGCACCCTCAAAGCGTCAGAGATCCGGGCAGAAAACCCTGGAAACATGCCGGTACGGCCCTGGCACGGGAATTGTATCTTCATGGGAAAACACATGAGAGGGACGGGATGAAGGTACAATCCGACGACTGCCTCGAGATCCTGCGGCAGATGTTTCCCCCTTCGCAGGAGCTGCGGGGGACGGGTCCCCTGGACAGGAAGGAATCGTCCGGGTCGCCCTTTGCCGCCCTGCTCGAGGACCTCGTGAAGGCCCGGGCTCAGGGTGTAACCGACCAGGGCTCCCTGGACAGGGAAGGCCTCGCGAGGCTGGCCGAGATGGTGACGCTGCGGATGAGCTATGCAGCGCTGAGCTCCCTGGGCAGCTCGGGCGAGGACGACGAGCCGTCCGTGCCCGACTCCCTGTTCCCGTCGCTCTCCGGCATGCCCGCCCTCGATTCGTCCCCCAGGGCCGCCGCGCGCATCGAGGGCCTCGCCCTGAACCGCAGGGCCCCCTACCAGGGGAGTACGGACTTCGACCCCATCATCGAGAAGGCGTCCCTTGCCTACGGGGTGGACAGGGACCTCATCCGTTCGGTCATCCAGGCCGAGAGCGGGTTCAACCCCGACGCCACCTCGCCCAAGGGGGCCATGGGGCTCATGCAGCTCATGCCCGACACCGCACGGGGGCTGGGGGTGAAGAACGCGTACGACCCGGAGGAGAACATCATGGGGGGCACACGCTTCCTGAAGGACCTGCTCCAGCGGTACAACGGCAACGTGCCCCTTGCCCTGGCGGCCTACAACTGGGGCCCGGGCAACGTGGACCGCAGGAGTGGGTGGTTTCCCGAAGAAACCAGGGTCTACGTCTCCCGGATCATGAGGAGCCTGGGGCAGGACAACGTGTAGCCCCTGCCCGGGGCGTGAGCCTGCATTCCCGGAACGGCTGCTTCAGCCTTGTCCTCAGCCCATCTGATTCCTAATATTACTGATATCCTTCATACAATTTTCCTGAGTACAGGGGGGCAGCAGTGAAAAGGCATTTCAACAGTATAGTTCTCGTCCTGGCAATCATCACCATCTCATTGAGCGCCTGCGGGAAGGAGGATGCAGGCCCGCCGGTGACTGCCGCGCCTCAGGAAAAGACGAGCGCGGACAGAAAACCCCTGCTCACCAGGGGCGATTTCCGGGATGCGGTCATCAACGTGGCCAAGGCGAACATCCCGGCAGTGGTCCACCTCGAGGTGACCCAGACCCAGGAGATCGGGAACCCGTTCACCCGCTCCTCCCCGTCCGGGAACGACCCGTTCTTCCGCCGCTTCTTCGACCTCCCCCAGCCGCCCCGAAATTTCAGGCGCGAGCTCAGGGGCATCGGAACGGGCATGATCATCAGGGAGGACGGGTACATCCTCACGAACAACCACGTCGTGAGCGGGGCGAGCGAGATCCAGGTCATCCTGTCCGATCAGCGGCAGTTCACGGCCAAGGTCGTCGGCACTGACCCGAAGACGGACATGGCCGTGATCAAGGTGTCGACGGAGGAAAAGCTCCCTATCGTGACCTTCGGCGATTCGGACAGGGTCCAGGTGGGGGAGTGGGTCGTGGCCATCGGCCACCCCCGGGGCCTCGACCAGACCGTGACCCAGGGCATCATCTCGGCCAAGCACCGGCAGGGCATCACCGACCCGAGCACCTACCAGGACTATCTCCAGACCGATGCCGCCATCAACCCGGGCAACAGCGGCGGGCCGCTGCTGAACCTCGACGGCCAGGTCATCGGGGTGAACTCCATCATCGCCTCGCAGTCGGGCGGGTTCGAGGGCATCGGGTTCGCCGTGCCGAGCAACATGGCCCTGCACATCGCCAACTCCCTCATCAAGACCGGCAAGGTGGAACGGGGCTGGCTGGGCGTCACCCTGCAGGACGTCACGTTCGAGAAGATGAAGTCGCTGAACCTGTCCTCCCCCAAAGGGGCCATCGTGGTGGATGTGGTGAAGGGAGGGCCGGCGTCCGACGCCGGCGTCAGGCCCGGAGACGTGATCCTGTCCGTTGACGGCAAGGTCATCGACGACTCGGGCCAGCTCAGGAACACGGTGGCCGGCGCCCCCATCGGCGGGGAGGTCAGGCTGGGCATCCAGCGCGGCAGCAAGGCGATCACCATCCCGGTCAAGGTCGGCAACCCCAAGGATGCAAGCAGGATGATGGCCGCCTCCCTGAGGGAACGGCTCGGGGTGGACGTGAGGCCGGTGAACAAGCGCGAACAGGCCAGATACGGCCTGGAGGAAGGGCTCGGGGTCGTCATCACCCGGCTCGATCCCAAGGGGCCCCTGGCGGCTGCAGGGTTCGAGGTGAACGACCTGCTCCTGCAGGTGGAGAATCAGCCCATCGAAGGCGTGGACGGGCTCACCGGCATCGCCAGTACCTTAAAGCCGGGGCAGACGGTCAACCTGGTGGTGGTGGACCACCGATCCGGGAAAGTCGGGGCCATCGAGGTGGAGGTACGCTGAGACCCTTTCCGTTCATGCCTGCCCGGCGTGGCCCGCGGGCCTGGCCGCCGGGCGTGCCGCCTGCGGGGGCGGGACCTGTTCCGGCGTGTCTTCGAACCGCTCGATGACCTGGTAGATGTGCGACGTGTCCCTGATCACGTTGTACCTGAGCTCGGTGGGCGAGTCGAACACGAGCCGGCCTCCCCCCGTGGTGATCACGGCCTCGTAGCGTCGGCCTTCGGACTCGTCCACCACGACGAACTGCCTGTTGCCGGTCAGGGCCACATAGGCCATGCGCCTGCCGTCCGGGCTGAACACGGTCGATCCCAGCGAGATGCCGTCGTACCGGCGGCCCTCCTTCCCCTCCGAAACCATGAAGAACTTGCCTTTGTCCCGCACCGTAAGCAGGACGCGGCTGCTGTCCGGGGTGAACGCGAGGCTGCTGGAGCCGATCACGGCGTAGCTGCCCTGCTCTTTCCCGTCCACCACGACGGCATTCATGCCCGACCGGCCGATATAGGCCACGTGCCTGCTGTCCGGGCTGAAGATGGGGGTGCCGGGGCCGATGCCGTCGTACCCCTTTCCCTCCTCGCCGTCGACCACCACGAAATACCTGTTTCCGAGCCGCGCCACATACGCCACGCGCATGCCGTCGGGGCTGAATACCAGGGAGTTGCCCTTGATCTCGTCGTAGGGCTTGCCCTCCTTGCCGTCCAGCACCACGCACCACTTCCTGCCGACCAGGGCGGTGTACGCGAGGCGCCTGCCGTCCGGGCTGTACACGGGACTGCCCTCGCCGATGCCGTTATAGTGCTTCCCCTCTTTCCCATCCACCACGATGCACCAGTATTTTCCGGCGAAGATCCTGTCCATCATGGCCGCATAGGCGATGTGCGCGCTGTCGGGGCTGAAGGTGAGCGAGCCGTCCGCGACGAGGTTGTACCCCTTGCCCTCGTGTCCGTCCACCACGGCATACCAGTGGTCCCCCGCCCTGGCGGCATAGGCCGTACGCCTGCTGTCGGGACTGAACACCGTCCCCCTCTTGCCCAGGGCGTCGTAGCGCTTCCCTTCCTTTCCGTCCACCACCATGAACCGCTTGCCGTTCTCCAGAGCGCCGTAGACGAACCTCGCGCTGTCAGGGCTGAAGAACTGCCTGCCCAGGCCGATGTTCTCGTAGGGCTTCCCCTCTTTCCCGTCCACCACCATGATCTTGCTCCCGCCTGCCCTGGCGATGAACGCGGCCCTCTTCCCGTCCGGGCTGATCTGGAGGGACGAGGATATCCACCGAGCGGGATCGGCCTTCACGACGAGCCTCTCGGTCACGGTCCTCGGGCCGGTGTCCTCGTCGGCGGACAGCGAGGCACAGAGGAAGAAAACCAGGATTGCGGTACAGATCGGTATGCATTTACCAGGCATCGCGCTCCCCTCTCAGATGAAAATGGTGTACCCACCAGCCTCTGCATATTTCTTTATGTGCAAATGCCCGGTTTGTCTATCCAATTCGGTAGAGAGATTCCCTGCAGCGTGCGGAAGGCAGCCTCGATGCTGCCGGTGAGTCCGGCGGGTTATCGGGGCTTGACGTCAACCCAGCTGTTGGGCTGGATGCGCGTGGTGGCGTCGTTCAGGTAGTGCGACCGCATCTCCGGGCCGCCGTAGGGTCTGTTGACCCATGTCACGGGATCGGTGGACCGCCGGTAGTCCCCTGACGGGTAGTGGTGGCTGTACCTGCCCATAAGAGGCGCGTCCAGGGCGTAGTCCCTGCCCGTCTTCGAGTCGAAGCCGACATCAATCTCGTACTTCCCGTATGCCTGGTCGGACTGGAGGTCCTCCGAGCGGATGTAGATGGTCCTGTACTCCCGAGGCCCCAGGTACAGGGCGAAGAGGAAGTGCTCCCCGCTCGAGGCGTCATCGTCATCCTTATCCCCGTACAGGACGGCGTTGCCCTGCTCCCTCATGGCCTCAAGGACCGCGAGGCCGATGCCGCTGATCCCGTCCTTTGTCCTGGTGCGGAGCACGAGCCTCGCCCGCTCGACGGGATTGACATCCAGGCTGTTCGGGCCGCTCACCGAGGAAAGGTCGGAGTCCTCCACCGGCTTCAGCGCCCATGCAGACAGGGGCAACAGAACTGCAGCCAGAAGGATCACGATCTTCCTCACCAAAACGCCAGCTCCTCTATGAAGACTCTCACAAACAGCATTTTACCGCACTGATAATACAAATTATTACAAATATTATGCCATCTGGTGAACACTGTACTTTCAGTAAGTTAGCATGTTGCAACCCATGGAAATCAGTAAAACTTGGAAATAATCTACACACTTGTGTGAAATATATTTCTTCTAAGTTGTCATGTTATTGACCCGGCGGCTTGAGGTTTCTCCCTGCCTTCATCGGGGTCGGCATCGGCATTGATCCCGAGTGTCCCCTTTTCGGTGCTTCGACCCCGATACCGATACCGACCCCGACCCCGAACGTATCGAGCTGAATCGGGCAACCCCCGCCCCCAAGGCACAGGGAGACCCGGGAACCCTGCCCATGGGCGACGGACCGAGCGCGAAGGAGGATTGATTTCTTTCCGGTTTCCCGGTATCTTGAACAGGCTCTCGGGCGAGCTCCGGGAACGCTGCTTTCGCTGTCGGGGGAGGATCCCGGGTTGGCGAAAATATATCGGGAAAGGATGGTCACATGGTAAGAGCTGCTTTTATCGGTTGGCGGGGCATGGTCGGCTCGGTCCTCATGGACCGGATGACTTCGGAAAAGGATTTCAAGGGATTCGAGCCCGTCTTCTTCACTACTTCCCAGGTGGGAGGGAAGGGTCCGAGGATCGGTCTCGATACGCCTCCCCTCAAGGACGCTTACGACGTCAAGGAGCTCAAGACCGCCGATATCATCGTGACGTGCCAGGGCAGCGACCATACGAAGAAGGTATACCCCCGGCTCAGGAAGTCCGGATGGAACGGCTACTGGATCGACGCCTCCTCGGCCATGCGCATGAACGACGACAGCGTCATCGTGCTCGACCCGGTGAACCGCGCAGTCATCGACAGCGCGCTGAAAAAGGGCGTGAAGAACTACATCGGCGGCAACTGCACCGTGAGCCTGATGCTCATGGGCTTGGGGGGCCTGTTCCATGCGGGCCTCGTGGAGTGGGTCACCTCCATGACCTACCAGGCGGCCTCCGGGGCCGGGGCGAAAAACATGCGGGAGCTCATCGAGCAGATGGCCTACATCTCGAAGTCCTCGAAGAAGCTCCTGGACAACCCCGCGTCCGCGGCGCTGGACCTGGACAGGAAGGTGCTCGCCGCCATGCACGACGACTCCTTCCCCCGCGAGAACTTCGGGTTCCCGCTGGCGGGAAACGTCCTGCCCTGGATCGACTCTGCCATGGAGAACGGCCAGAGCAGGGAGGAGTGGAAGGGCCAGGCGGAGACCAACAAGATCCTGGGCACGAAGAAGCCCATCCCGGTGGACGGCCTCTGCGTGCGGGTGGGCGCCATGCGCTGCCACTCCCAGGCGCTCACCATCAAGCTGAAGAAGGACGTCCCGCTGGACGACCTCACCGGGATCATCAAGAACGCCAACGACTGGGTGAGGGTGGTGAAGAACACCAAGGAGGAGACCCTCAAAAAGCTCACCCCCGCGGCGGTGACCGGAGGTCTCGAGGTTCCGGTGGGCAGGCTCAGGAAGCTCAACATGGGCCCCAGGTACCTCACCTGCTTCACCGTGGGCGATCAGCTTCTCTGGGGCGCGGCAGAGCCCATCCGGAGGATATTCAAGATCGTGCTCGAGCACATCTCCTAGCGGGGGAATCCAGGCAGGAGCGGAAGGGACGGACCTCAAGGTCCGCCCCTTTTTTCTTTTCGTGAAACCGCAGGCCCCTTAAAAACACGTGCGCCCCCTGGAAAGAGGGGGCACGAGCGGGTCTCCCTGGAAGACCCTTTATTATGTTCTCTCCTTTGTTACTGCATAGCCTTGTTCATCTTCATCCATTTCATTTCAAAGCCAGGGAGTATGGGTTCCCTATCGGACGGCATCCGGATATTCTTGATTGCTAATAATTGTTATTTTTATGTGCCGGATAACCACCACTGACAATGAACAGTCTCAGTGCTGGGTCAGGACGCGGCCTTTTCCCCTGAGCTGGGCGAGGATGCCGCCTTCGCCCACCAGATGGCCGGCCCCCACGATGACCAGGGAGTCGCCTTCCCGGTCCAGGAGCGCTTCGATCTTCGGGAGCCAGGCGCTGTTCCTCCCGGTGAACAGGGCCTCCCTCACCTCCGGATATTCCCCGAGACTGACGGAGATGATGCCCTCCATCTTCGCCGTATCCCCGCGCTTCCACGCCTTCACGATCTCTGCTGACCTGAGGTCTATGACCTCCAGCTCCCGGAGGGTCTGCTTCAGGAGGTCCTCCTGCCTGCCGGTCTTCGCCAGAAGATCGATCTGGGAAAGGGCGGTCTCGAGAAAGAGCATCTCCTTGCCATCCTTCTCCGCCCGGGAAAAGAAGTGGGCATCGATCCCCGATTTCGGGTCGAATCCCAGGCGGTGAAGCTCGATGCCGCTCAGGGAGACGGCGCAGAGCCAGGGCTTGTACCGGTCGAACTGCGACTCCGGAAGCCCGGCCGCCTTGAGCTTGCCGGTGAGAGCCCTGTAGGTCTTCGCGGATACGTGGTCCTTGAGGCGGGTCTTGTCCCGGTAGGTGCCCTGGGCGATCAGGGCCTTCTGCACGGCCTTTCCCCCCATCTCCCGCATGTCCGCCTCGAACACGACCCGCCTGCTCCCGGCATAGGCGTCCGTGATGCGCCTGTCCAGAGGGTAGGAGCCGGGCTTGAGCAGGTGGATGGAGCCCAGGAGGTAGACGGTGCCCTGCTGCCCTTTCATGGACCAGAGGAAGACGCGGCCTTCCTGCCCTGCCAGCGCGCTGCCCGACAGCAGGAGCAGTATGATGCAGAAGGCCGGGAGCGTGCGCACGTACCTCATTATCTTTTCCAAGTATCTCATGGGGAAGCCCTCACTGGGAGATCATGATCAACGGGTCGGTCTGCCTGTCCTGCACAACCCGCATGCCCGCGGGCACGTCGTGGATGAGCCGGAGGTTTCCGCCTGGGACTGACCGGCACACACCGCATTTTCTGCTGTTTTTCATGGGTCAACCTCTCGAGGGAGCCTTGTTCCCGGCAGGGGGAGTGCTGCGTGCGTTCTCCTCTGTGCAGGGGAATTATCGCATTACACCGGTTGGGTTACGATTTTCCCCGCCTTCATGGGGTCGGTATCGGTATCGGGGTCGAAAGATAAAAATCGGGATCAACCCCGACCTCGATACCGGCGCCGAATGAACAGTGTTCAACAGGGCGTTCCTCCGTCTCCCGGGCACAGGAAGAACGTAAGCAGTCGTGTCCGGCAGGGGCGATACGATCCACGCGCCGGAGGACTGCAGGCAAGGATCAGGGCATGTCGCTGCCCGGGGTCGGGAGGGGATTGACGGGCTGGCTGTAGTCCTTTCTCTTGTCCCTGTCCCGCTTGCGCTCCTGAAGCAGGAACAGGAGGGCGGCTGCATTGGTCTTCACGTGGGCGAAGATGCTTTCGAGGCCATCGAGCGTGGCATGGTGCTCGAGATTGTACTGCAGCTCCTCGATGAGCTTTCTCAGCGTCTCTTCGTGGAGCTCGTGTTTTCTCTTGACGAAAACCTTTTTGGCTTCAAGTTCCATTTCAGAGTCCATGACATGGTCCTTCATGGGATCCCCCGCTTTTTTGCATTGAAAGTTACTCCATATCCTCCCAAGGGTCAATGGGGAGTTCGGTCAGCATACCCCGGGCATGAGGATGTCCCACAGGCTGTACCTGCCCAGGGCATCGAGGGTGTAGGGCCTCCTGAGCGCGATGGCCCGCGCAGCCATGATGCCGCTCTGCACGGCGGGTCCGATCCCCTCTCCCATGTCGACCGTAGCGAGACCGGCCGCATCCCCCACGAGGTAGGCGTTGCCCACGTGAACCGGCCCCGTATCCTGCCGGAGGTAGTATGCGTAGCCCCTGGGCGAACAGTCCTCGCCCAGGCTCACGGCATGCTCCCTGAGCCTTTCCATGAAGGACTTCCAGTAGAACCTGATGCTGATGTGCTTCTGCTTCATCCGAAAGGATTTCCCCCCCACGCCCACGTTGAGGTACCCGCCCTCCTTGGGTACGTACCATGCATACCCGGGGAACGACTTGTCGAAAAACCACAGGCGGCTTGTGCACCCTTCGTCCCGGAACGGGACCTCGTCCTCGAGGGTGAGGATCAGGGCCTTCTCGGCCCGGGGCCTCACCCCCTTGAACAGGGACGCGTACACGGGGCAGGATGTACCGCCCGCCCCCACGATGAACCGGCACGTGAAGGCATCGTCCACCAGGTAGGAGTCCCCCTGCCTGATCACCCGGTGTACCCGGTGCGTGAAGACCGGGACCCCGGTGCGATCGAGGAGCCAGGTGTCGAACTCGCTGCGCCGGATGGAGTATTGCCTGGTGGGGAAGGCGAGCTTTACCCCGCGCACCGAAAACACCAGGCGCTTCATGGTCAGCAGGCCGAAGGGGTAATCGCGCGGCTGGATGCGGAGGCTCCTGAGGACCGCAGGCGTGATCCACCCTGCGCACGGCTTGGTGGCATGGAAGGGCTCCCGCTCGAGGATGACGGCCTGGACCCCCCTGCGCTTGAGCTCCCACGCACACGCCGCCCCCGCAGGGCCGCCACCGACGATGATCACCTCGGAATTGACCACAGGCCCTTCAGGACAGCCTGCACGCCGGCTGCCTCAGCCCGGGCTTGGTCATCACCACCTGCCAGAGCTGCACGCTGCGCGACCGGAAGGCCCCTGCCGAGCTTAAGAGGTAGAACCTCCACATGCGCCTGAAACGTTCGCTGTATCGGTCTTTGAGCCCGGGCCAGCTCTGCTCGAAGCTCTCGTGCCAGGCCATGAGGGTCCGGTCGTAGTCGGGCCCGATGTTGTGCCAGTCTTCCATGACGAACAGCCCTTCCATGGCCTTCCCGAGCTGAGCGATGGATGGGATCTGGCCATTGGGGAAGATGTACTTGGTAGTCCAGGGATTGCCGATCTTCACGCTCACGTTGCCGCCGATGGTGTGGAAAAATCCGATGCCGTCGTCCTTCAGGGTGTGGTCCACCACCTCCATGTAGGTCCGGTAGTTCTTGTATCCCACGTGCTCCATGATCCCGATGGAGACCACCCGGTCGAATTTGCCCTTCACCGACCGGTAGTCCTGAAGCCTGATGTCGACGGGCAGGCCGCTGCAGAGACTGTTCCCGAGCTCCACCTGCTCCTTGGAGACCGTCACCCCCACGACCTCGGCCCCGTACCGCTCGGCCGCGTAGCGTGCAAACGACCCCCATCCGCAGCCCAGGTCGAGCACCTTCATTCCGGGCTTCAGGCCCACCTTGCGGCACACCAGGTCGAGCTTGGCCTCCTGGGCTTCGTCGAGATTGCGGGCATCCTTCCAGTATCCGCAGGTGTACACCATCCGGGAGTCGAGCATTGCCCGGTAGAGGTCGTTGCCGATGTCGTAGTGCCTGACACCGACCTCGTAAGCGCGGCTCGTCTTCTGATGGTTGACCAGCATCGCCTTCCATACGTCCCAGGCGAGCCACAGGTTCCCCCGTATCACCCGATCGATCCGGGCCCTCAAGACACGGTCGAAGAACTGGTCCAGCGCCTGGCAGTCCCACCATCCGTCCATGTAGGATTCACCCAGGCCGAGCACTCCCTGCCGCAGGATCCTTTTGAAGGTATCGGGATGGTTGATGACGAGGTCCCAGGGATTGTCACCGTTGATGGCGATCCCAGCCGAGGATAGCAGCTTCCGGAAGATGCGTACCGCATCCTGTTCCGCCATGGAGTCCCCCTGATTACATAAAAAAGTGATGACAAAAATTCATGATAAGAGAGGGGGCAGGCATCTCAAGATCAACTGTCCGATACTGCCGGCCCCTTGCCCCTGCCCCGCAGAACATTGGCCTGCCCCGACGGAATGGATTCTCTGACAGATTCCCTCCTTCATTTCACCCGAAATCCTTCATAACAATACATTTCACTTTCTTATCGTCACTTGCCGAAATATTGTGTATTCCAGTAGTTTCATTCGCTCAACCGGGCGGCATGGGGCCGCCCGGTTATTATCTCAAGGCTTTTTGTCGATGTTTCGAGCGCCGCCCATCCAGGACGGCCTGTGACCGTGTGGGTGGGTACCTGCCGGTTGATGCCCTGAAGCGGGTCACCAGGCGGTTGCCTCCTCCACCCGCGAGTCAGTCGCCTGGCAGAAGCTCCGAGGCCGGGGTGATGGCGTCCTTATCGCCAGGAGAAGGATTCTGCTGACATGTTCCGGAGGGAACAGGGTGGGTATGGGTAATGATCGGAAGCCTTAAGGTAAAGCCCCTCGCCCTGTCCGGGGCGAGGGGCTGTCGTGTGACACTCGCACAATGCCTGAGGCCGGCCTCACCGGGGCGAAAGATCGTCGGCAGGCGCACGCCCTTTCTTTCCGCGCTGCTCCTTGGCCAGGGTCATGAGCTTGAGGTAGCGCTCGTGCCCGAGGATCCTGCGCACCTCCAGGAGATAGCGGAACCGCTCCTCGGCGAGCTGGTGCCTCTTTGCCTCCAGCTTCTTGAACTCCCTGAGGGCAGCCCGCTCATCCAGCCTGGGCATCTCCAGGAGGTTGTCCAGCTCGAACCTCTGCTTCTCCACCTCGCTCTTCATCTGAAACATGACCTTGCGTTTCTCCATGAAGAGCTTCTCGAGCTGACCCTTTTCCTGAGTACTCAAGTCGAGCTTGTCCGCGAAATCGGGGACCCGCCACCACCTGCTCGAAGGGGCATCCCCCTGGGCCAGAGCGACAACCGGGCACAGGAACAGCATCATGCCTATTGCAAGGATCCCGGCCTTCATACGCTTCATATCGCGCCTCCTTTCCTCTGTCGGCCTCAAGACAGGCCGTTGTCATCGTCAATGGGGACGACGAAATCCAGGGTCTCGTCGTCCGTCCAGGCAGTGGACTCTTCCGGAGATATCCTCTGGTACGCTTCCGGCAGGGCGTTTTCCTCGAGCAGCGCCACCTCGTACATGAGCTCCTGGTCATCGAGGGCCTCCCCTGCCGCGATGAACGGGGCCGAACTCCGGTGGTCGACCAGGTTTCCCGCGGAGAAGACCAGGATCACGGCCGCGGCCGCCGCAGCGGCGAGTCCCAGGCCGAAGCCCCACCTCGCCGGCGTGCGCCGGGCCTCGGCCTCAGGCAGCACGATTGTGCGGGAAGGCTGGGGCGCACATTCCCTGGCCGTTCTCCCCAGGGCTCGAAGGTCTTCCAGGAGCTCTTCCCTCTGAACCCGGCACACCGGGCACGTCTGCAGGTGATCCGCTACCCGGGGGTCGAGGCCCTCCAGACCGGTCACCGACGAGGCCAGCTCCTCGGGGCTCACGTGGACTCTTTCATCCTGGCTCATGCTCGTTCCTCCATAGGGCGCAGAGCTCCCGCTCCGAGCGGAACTTCTCCACGGCACGGTACAGATGGGTCTTGACCGTGCTTTCGTTCTTCCCGAGCGCCTCGGCGATCTCCCGGATGTTCAGCTCGTCGAGATACTTCAGCCTGAAGACCTCCTTTTCGGCCGTCGACAGCCGGGCAAGGAACGTGCTGAAGCGCTCCCAGAACTCCTTGCGCTCCAGGCGCCCGGGGGCATGGTCTTCTTCCGGCGCCTGCCCTTCCTCCTTCTCGCTCGAAAACAGGGTGAAGATCGAGCGGAGGCGCTTCCTGCGGAAGAAGTCGTTGATGGCGTTGAGCGCGATGCGGTACAGCCACGGCTTGAACATCTCCGGGTCCCTGATGGACCCCACACCCCGGTATGCCTTGACAAAGACGTCCTGGGTGATGTCTTCCGCGTCCATGCGGGAAAGTATCCGGTAATACACCATCCTGAAGATCTCCCCCTGGTACCTGGCGATGAGGGCCTCGAACGCGGCCCGGTCGCCTCCTGCAGCCATGCGGACCGCTGCGGTCACCTGCGGGTCCATGGCCTGCGCCTTGTCCCCGCCTTCGGGTCCGGCCCCGGTGCCTGCCCTCTCGTCCAGCAGGGTTTCCCCCATCTCACTGCCTCGCCGATTCGTTCCCACCGCATCCTCGCGTGGCGTTCATCCCCTCGTTATACCCATCCTGACGCACCATGCCCGGCCTTTGTCTACAACCACGCTGAAAAAATTCCGCACGCACAGGGCTCACCCGTCGGCCACACGTCCGGGGACAACCAGGACCCGGGGCGTATGGCCGGTGACAGACAGGAACCTCATGACATCCTCCATGGAAATCACGAGCGTACTCGTGTTCGTGAGGGGATGGCACTGCATGGCCGGGTACGCGAGGAGATCCTCGTCCACGACCACCTCCACCAGGCCCTGAGGGTCGTTGATCACCCCGAGGATGGTCACGGAGCCGGGGCTCAGCCCCAGGTACCGTTCCAGCCTCTCGGGGGAGGCGAAGCTCAGGCCCTTCGCGTCGAGCAGGGCTTCCAGCGCCTTGATGTCCACGGATTTGGCAGCGCCCACGGTGACGAGGATGTGCCTTCTCCCCTTCCTGTCCTTGAGGAAGAGGTTCTTGGTCTTGGCGGAGCCGTCGGGGATGTCGAGCCGGTCCGCCTGCTCGCAGGTGAATACCGGTTCGTGGTCGTAGCGTTCGTACGTGATCCCGTTTTCATGCAGAAAATCGCAGATGTCCATATCCTTCTCCCCCGGCCGCCGCTCGTGCCTTTGACCGGCGGCCGGTCGATTGCCGTATCCTTTCAGCCCTTCCTCATGTTCCTGACCTGGATGGCCCGGAACACGACGCAGTAGACAACGACGATGACCACCCCTGCGACGAAGAAGGATCTGACGTCGTCAGCGCCTGTCCCCTTCGGCCGCCAGGACTCGTTCACCACCGGGGCCTCTGATCTCCCAGCTGACGCTCCGGGGGGCCTGCACGCCCGGGTTTGCCACTAGGAAGGGCACCTCCCCGCTCCCGGGCCTCAACCGATGATGATGTCGTCGAGCCTGCGCTTGGGGACGTGGTGGACACCCTCGTCGTCCCGCCAGTACTCCACCTTCCCGTCCTGGCCCACCTCCTCGATCCTGACCTCTTCCGCAGGCCTGCCCAGGGCGATGACGAGAAGGATCTCCAGTTTCTTGGGGATGCTCAATGCCTCCCGCAGCTTGTTGCGCTGGATCGACGCGATCATGCACCCGCCCAGGCCCTTCTCCGCGGCCGCCAGGAGGATGCTCTGGGCAGCGATCCCGTGGTCGCACCCGAAGGTCTTGGTGATGCCGGAATCCCCCAGCACGATGATGTAGGCCGACGGCCTCTGTCCGGCCGGCGGTCCCGGCCAGTCCTTGAGATACGCGGCCCAGCCCAGGCACGGGAATATGGTGCCGTTCTTCTTCGCGGTGCACGAGAGGATGAATTTCAGGGGCTGGAGATTGGCCGCGGACGCCGAGAGCCGGGCATGGTCCACCAGCTCCCTGAGCACGTCTGCACCGATCTCGTGGGCCTCGTCGAATCTCCGGTACGATCTGTTCCTGATGATGAGCTCTCTCAGCATCCTTGAAGCCTCCTCAATGGTATCCGCCGGGGACCCGGCCACCTCTTCTTACCACCAGAAGGCCCGGTTTACCAACGGGTAATGCGTGCCGGCGCATCCGCGGGACTCAAGCGGTCAGCCCGGCGCCCGGTACGCCTGAGCTTCAGCGGAGGCGGGCCCTTGCCTTCCTGAGGTTCTTCAGGAAGGGCTTGAAGAGGAAGCTCCGCTCGTCGAGGGCGCAGAGCTGCTCGAACATGGGCTTCGTCACCGTGAACGCCAGGATGTGCGGGGGCAGGTACTGCCGCATGGCGACGTCGGTGGACCCGATGATGGCCTGGGGCCTCTGAAGGTCCTCGAACAGGGAGAGCAGCTCCATGCACCCCGAACCGAAGGGGGCGATGACCGCGGGAGGGTCGCCCGGCACGCTGCAGTAGTTGGCGCCGATGACGAGCACGCTCAACTGGTCCGGATTCACGAAGAAGGTCAGCGTTTTGAGATACTGATACCTGTCTTCCCTCAAGGGGCCGATGAGGATGTTCCCGTGCTCCATGGAGTAGGACTTCCGGCCGTCCAACCACTTTCCCATGACCTCGCGGGAGCACTTGAGCCCTTCCTCTCCGTACAGGAACTCCACGAAGTCCTCCCTCGTCCTGGTCTGGACGCCGCACATGCAGCTCCCCGCGCCGCCGCACCCGAAGTTGTCCCGGGTGATGAGGACCGTCTTGCCCTTGAGCATTTCCTTGTAGAAACAGAAAAGGCAGACGTGCTTTCCCGGCTTGGGCGCGACGAGCGGCTTGAACCCGTCTGTGTCCGGCGCGTCGTACAGGCCGATGAGGGGGATCTCGAGCTCCAGCTTGGCGATGAGCGTTCCTGGATCAGGCATCATGGCTACCTCCGTTTTCATGAATGCGATGCCCCTTCCTTACCACAGTTCATGCGCAAGGAGTACCCCGTCCCTGCGGCAGGCAGGACCGTTCGACTCACTCTGTACCGGGAGACGGAGGAGCGCTACATACTCGGGGTCGGTATCGGTATCGGGGTCGAAAGGAAACAATCTGTCCCATTTTCGAATTGGAGGCTATTCGAGGAACTGCTTGATATTGTCGATCTGCTCCCGGGTCTTCGCCTTGATGTCCTCGACCGTCTCCGGCGGGACCTTGAGCAGCGCGCACGACTCGGTCTCCTCCAGGGGAACCCTGATGGGCTCGCTCTGGCCGAACCCCATGTCCTTCACGAGAAGGTTCGCGAAATGCACCACCTGGAGCTCCTTGGTGAGGGTATCGGTCTTGTCCAGGGCGTCGTGGAAATGGGAGACGGCGATGTACGTGTCCGAGAACCCCCACTTTTTCAGGAGGATGGCCCCGGTCCTGCCATGGTAGGCGTCCAGGGACTTGAACATCTCCATCACCTCTTCCTGGTTCGCTGCCTGGGTCCTCTTCTCCGCCTCCCCCACCACCTGGATGAGGATGAGCTTGCCGATGTCGTGGAGGAGGCCCAGGGTGAAGGGATCTTCCTTGAGCCTGAGCCCCAGGGCCTTGGCGGTGAGCTGGGTCGCGTACGCGCAGGAGAGGGAGTGCTCCCAGAGGTCCTCCACGATCTGCGTGTATTTCCTGTTGCTGGTGGTGTAGAGCGCCCGGTTGGCGATGGCGTTCACGGTCCCCTTCGTGGCCTCGATGCCGAGGCGGGATATGGCGCTCTCGAGGGTCTTGTTCTCGGTGAGGCCCCGGTAATAGGGGGAGTTGGAGATGCTGATGAGCTTCGTCGAGATGGCGGCGTCCTGCCGGAGGAGCTCGGCGATGTTCTGCAGAGTGGCGCCTTTCTCCACGAGCTCCTTGAACTTCATGTTGATCTGGGGCAGCGAGGGCAGGTCGATCTCGCCCCGCTTGAAGCGGTTGATGATGCTCTCGATGAACGCGCCCCGGCTCCCCGCGTCCCGGGCGTTTCCGTTCCCGCCCCCGGCGGCCTCCGGGACCTTGAAGCCGCGGTTCACGAGCTTCTTGGCAACGGTCTCCCTGGAGAAGGGCTTGATGATGAAGTCGTCGCACCCGGTCTGGACGCAGGAGATGATGGTGTCCTTCTCGGACAGAGACGTGACCATGAAGATCTTGGCCTTCTTTTCCCGGGGAATCCCCTTTTCCTCCTCGATCTGCCTGATCATGGAGAGCACCCTGGTCCCGTCCATGTCGGGCATCATGATGTCCAGGGTGATGAGGTCGAAGGGCGCCCACTTCTCCCACGCGCCCTTGAAGGCCTCCACGGCTTCGCTGCCGCTTTCCGCAGACTCGCACTCGCCGATGCCTTCCATGATGGACTGCATCTTCTTCCTGGAGACGAGCTCGTCATCAACAACGAGGATCTTCATGATACCTCCTTGAGGGCTCCTGAGATGATCCGCGGGTTCCTGCCATTGAATGTATCATACAACATATGAATTATTAAACCGCTATAAACCTTCCCTGTCGAATGTTTCCAGACGGATGAGCTCTTCCTCCAGGCGCTGGAGCATGGGCCGGGCCCCGTCCAGGTTGCCGCCCTTGCCCAGGAGCTCCAGGTCGGAGGCTGCCCGGGAGAGATCGTCGGCGCAGATGTTGGCAGCCCCTCCCTTGATGGAGTGGGCCTCCCTGCGGATTGTGTCCGCATTCCCGTCCGCAAGCGCCGTCCGGATGAGCTCGATCTGCTTCCTGACATTGTTCAGGAACCCTCCCAGAATCTCCTTGAGGAAATCCCTGTCCGCATCGAATTCGCTCATGGCCTTTGCCAGATCGATGGGATCCCCTGTTCCGCTCATGCCTGCCCTGCCTTTCCCATCCCTTCCAGATCGGCCGCTACCGCCGATTTCTTGACCCTTTCCCCGCCCATGCCTGACCCATTTGTCCAGGCATCTGATCATGTCCTCCCTGCGCAGGGGCTTGGCGAGATAGTCGTCCATCCCCTTCCCGAGGCACCTCTCCCGGTAGCCCGGGGTGACGTGGGCGGTCATGGCTATGATGGGCACCGAGTCACGTCTGCCGGACGCCGATGTTCCCATGTCCCGCCCCATCTTCTCCTCCCACCGGCGGATCCTCTTCGTAGCCTCGTATCCGTCCATGACCGGCATCTGGATGTCCATGAGGATGAGGTCGTAGCGCTTGCGCTTGAAGGCCGCCACCGCCTGCTGCCCGTTCTCCGCAATGTCCACCTGGAAGCCCGCCTTGCAGAGGTGGCGCATGAGGACCTGCCGGCTGGTGGGGTAGTCCTCCACCAGGAGAACCTGGACGTCCTTTCGGAAATCCTCGTCAATGCTGTGCCTGGTCACGAGCTTCATAGCATCCTCTTCCTCCGCAACGGACAGGCCCAGGACCGAGATGACGGCCTTCCTCAGGTCGTCCTTCCGGGCGGGTTTGTGAAGATAACCCTGGATGCCGATGTCGCGGCACAACTTCCCGTCCCCGATGTCGCACACCGAGGTGAGGAGGATGATGGGGATCTTCCTCAGGGACCTGATGCCCCGGATCTTCCTGGACAGCTCGAACCCGTCCATCTTGGGCATGTGAAAGTCCATGAGGATGAGATCGAAGGGGTCCTTGAGCACCTCGGCGGCCTTGAGCACGGCAAGGGCTTCCTTCCCGCCGGGCGACCCCTCCGGGATGCACCCCCAGCTCCTCAGGTACTCGAGCAGGATGAACCGGTTCGTCTCGTTGTCGTCCACCACGAGCACTCTCATGTCCTTGAGGATGAGGTCTTCCGGCAGCAGGGGCAGGTTCCCGAGGCTGCCCTTCCCGAAGACGGCGGTGAAGGAGAAGGTGCTCCCCTGCCCCACCGTGCTCTCCACCACGATCTCTCCGCCCATCATCTCCACGATCCTGGAGGATATGGCGAGCCCGAGGCCCGTGCCCCCATATTGCCTGGCGGTGGAGCCGTCCGCCTGGGTGAAGCTCTCGAAGATCCTGCCCTGCCTGTCAGGCGGTATGCCAATCCCCGTGTCCCGGACGCTGAACTTCAGGACGAGCTCGCTCCCGCGGTCCTCCTCCTGCTCCACCTTGATGAAGATCTCGCCCTTCTCCGTGAACTTGAGCGCGTTGCCCACCAGGTTGGCGATGACCTGGCGCAGCCTCCCCGGGTCCCCCACGAGGCGGGTGTGGATCCCGGGGGAGATGAAGGAGACCAGCTCGATGCCCTTTCTCTCCGCGCGCATGGCGAAGCTGTGGGCCAGGTCCTCAATAAGCACCCGCAGGTCGAAGGGGATCTCCTCGAGCTCGTAGCGGTCGGCCTCGATCTTCGAAAAGTCGAGGATGTCGTTGATGAGGCCCAGGAGGTTCTCCGACTCGCGGTTGATGACGTGGACGATCTCCTTCTGGCCCTCGCTCAGGTCCGTGTCCATGGCGAGCTCGGTCATGCCGATGATGGCGTTCAGGGGCGTACGGATCTCGTGGCTCATGTTGGCCAGGAACCCGCTCTTCGCCCTGCTCTCGGCCTCCGCCTTGATCTTCGCGGCCAACAGGACATCCGCCCGGGACCGATCGGAGACGTCCCTGACGATCCCCCTGAACCCCGTCGTCTTCCCGTCCGCGTCCCTCATGACGAGCACGGACGCCTCCACCGGTATCCTGGTGCCGTCCTTCCTGACGAACTCCCAGTCGAGCGCCTTGTCAGGCCTGCCGGTGAGGTACACCCTTCGGAAGGTCCGGAAGGCCCTGGCCGCATGGTCCCTGTCCATCAGCCGCTGATATCCCAGGCCTTTCAGCTCCTTGCGGGAGTACCCGAGGATGCGGCACAAGGCCTCGTTGAAAAAGGTCAGCCTCCCCTCGAGGTCGGTCTCGTAATACCCCTCCTCGATGGTTTCGAGGATGGCGCGGTACTCCTCCTCAGCCCGTGCATCACCGGCTTTTCCCCTGATGTCCCTCGAGCTCACCGCCATGCCGCCTCTCCTCCTTTCCAGACATCGGGATGAGTCGGGATGGCAGGGAAAGGGGCATGCTGTCCCGATCCGGGACAGGGTGACGGACAGGATACGGACTCACCGCGTTTCATACCGGCGCAGGCCCATGAACGGGCCACCTCCCCCCTCATGCCGAGGCATTCCGTGCCTCAGTGCTCATTTCATGCCGTATTCGGCAAAGCTTCCTTGTATAAGCCTATCGGAATATTCCCGGGAGAATATGACTCAAAAACCCTTCTGTCCTGCGCATGCCCCAGGGGGCCCGGACGCTACTGGGGGACGTTGAGCCCCACCACGTGCCCGGTGAAGCCCGGGAGCTTGGGGTCCATGACCTTGCGCCACAGCGGGGGTATGACGGCGAGGAGGATCATACCTGCATACCCGGTGGGGAGCTGCGGGCTCTGGTCGAAGTGCCTGAGGACCTGATACCTGCGCCCCGGCTCGGCGTGGTGGTCCGAGTGCTTCTGGAGGTTGAACAGGAAGATGTTCGTGAGCGTATTGCTCGAGTTCCATGAATGGGTGACGTTCACCGGCTCGTACACGCCGTCGCCGATCTCCCGGCGGAGCAGCCCGTAGTGCTCGATGTAGTTCACCACCTCCAGCAGCGAAACCGCCATGAGGCCCTGGAGGACGAAGTATGCTGCCGCAGCCGTGCCCAGGAGCACCCAGAGCGCAAGGAGAAGGGCGCCTTGCGCCGCACCGTACCTGACGATGCGGTTGCTCCATCCCCAGGGGCTGACGCCTTTTTTCCCGAGCCTTGCCTTCTCTATCTCCCAGGCGCTCCTGAGCCCCCCGGCCACCGTCCGGGGCCAGAAGGCGTAGAACGACTCGCCGTAGCGCGCCGTGGCAGGGTCTTTGGGGGTCGCCACGTTCCGGTGATGGCCCACGACGTGCTCCACGGCCCAGTGCATATACCCGGTGGTCCAGAGCATGAACCGTGAGAGCAGGGGCTCGAATCTGTTGTTCACCCGGTGCTGCAGCTCATGGGAAAGGTTGATGCCCATGATCCCGGACGAGGACCCCATAGAGACGGAGAACCCCACGAACTCCAGAAGGCTCAAGCCCCCGTAGGTGACCACGAACGCACCCCAGAGCACCATGCCCACCTGCACCGGCACAGCCAGCCAGGTGATGAACTTGTGCGGCATGCTGTCCTTCAGGCGCTGCTCTTCCTCGGGCCCGGGGTTATCTTTGTCGATGCCGATGAGGAGATCCAGGAGCGGGATGACGCCGAACACGGCGACCGGGGTCAGGAAGGTGAAGACGCCTCCCATGAGGTAACCTATGACCACGCTCAGGGGCACCAGGAAAATTATGTAATAAGGTAAGGATTTCATAGCTCTCTCCTCCCTTTTTACCTTGGTGAGCTCAGTGCTGTCCTGATACTATGATAGTGCTGGAATAGGGGTACCCCAATGGAAACGGAAGGAGCGCTTATTGACCCCGCGCCTGTTGAAGCGAACGGCATACAGCCTCATGCCGGGATCCCTCTTTCAGTGATGTGTCTGCCGGATCGGCAAGCCCGTCCGAAGGGGGATATCCGGCAGGGCTACCTGAGCTTCTCCCCGAAGGAGAGATACCCGTCGCGGGAGCTCGTGAACACCAGCTTCGCACGATCCAGGTCCTCGGGGGACATCTCACCCCGCAGCCAGTCCCTGCACGAGGCCTCGTCGTCGATCTCCTCGACGTCCTCGAAGTAGTACACGCACATTCGGGTGTCCGACCCTGCGCCGGCTATGACGCCGAAGCCCTCCACCATGAAGCACTTGGGCAGCGCCCAGCCGGTGCGGGTCGCCTTGCCGCCTTTGGTCACGGGCGTTTCGTCCTGAGCTTCGCTGCCGTGGATGTACGCCATCTCGACATCGGTGAATATGTCCGAACGCACGGCAATGAAGTGCTCGTAGCGCCTTCCGCCGATGTCGAGATAATCCGAGACGAGCCTGCTCTTCACGTCGGCGAACAGGTCAGCCTTCCATGAGCCCTTGCCGATCCTGTCCACCCTGATGACCACGCCCCTTTTGATCACGTTGTCCTTGTCCCTTTCGAGGAACAGGTAGGAGCTGTAGTTCACCAGGAGGCCCGTGGTCCCGTTGATGCTCTGGTGGTGCCGGGCCGTACCGACCTTGCCCAGGTAGTCCAGTGTAGGGTCCACCCGGATCTGCACCATGGGATCCGCCATGGAGATGAAGGTGTTGTCCTCCACCTTGCGGTCAACGGGTATGCCCGCGCAACCCGATACGGCGGCCACGGCAAGGACCGCAAGGACGATCAGCTTTTTCATGTCTTTAACCCCCCCGCATACGATCCGGCATCATGCATGGGCATGAAGCACGGTGTTCTCATCTCCCCCATCGGCGAAAGTCACGCTATAGTTTATCACATTCGGGAGTTCCCGGGCGGGGCGTGCACAGGCCCGGGGCTGAAGACCTCACTGCGCGTGCCTGATCTCAATGCGTATCCTCCCCATCATTCCGGCCAGCGGAACCAGGGAGAAGGCCTCTCCTTCACGAACCTCACGTGCGCGGCGTCCGCCGGAGGAAGGGTCTCGAGCGAAAACCGCCGGGGCGGGGCCTGGGCTCCCCCGCGTCCCGGATGTGGCGGCCGGCGCGGCCCGAAGCCGGCAGGGAGATGACGCCGCATGCAGGGCGGGAAGGAGGGCACGCCCCGTCATGAAGGCTCAGAGCTCGTAGAGCGTGGTGTCCACCGAGGGCTTCTCCTTCCTCCCGGCGGAGGACCTTTCCTCCATGACGAAGGGCTCTTCGCCTTCCAGCAGGTCGCCCATCTCGGCCTCGATCCTGTCCGGGTCCTCTCCCCGCTCCATGCGGCTCAGCGCCTCTTCCATCCCGGCGCCCATCCTCAGTCCCGTGGCCTCGGAGAGCTTCCGCATGAGCCTGGCGGCCTGCCTCGGGTCGTCGTCGTTCATCTTGCCGGCTTCGCTGGCCAGCATGGCCATGGCCCTCTCCATCTTCGACTCGTCGATGGGCGGCATCCCGCCTTCCTCGTCGGCCTCGTCCCTGCCCTTGCCCGTGATGGCTGCGAACAGGGAGACCTTGCGCTTGAGCGGGACGTCCTTGCAGGTCGGACACAAGGGAATCTTCTCGGTGTTCACGGACCTGGAGAAAAAGTTGTAGACCGTATTGCACTTGTGGCAATAGAATTCATAAATCGGCATGGTACACCCTCACTACAATATCTTCAGGTTCTATTTAATGATAGAAGGGACCTTGAAATCAAGAGAGTATTTTTCAGACCGGAGGATGAGATGAACAAAGACGGCATGATCGAATTCATGAACGCGAATCCCCAGTGCTACCTGGCCACTGTCGAAAACGGCCAGCCGAGGGTGCGGGGCATGCTCATGTACCGCGCGGACACGGGCGGCCTGCTGTTCCACACCGCCGAGCAGAAGGACCTCTACCGGCAGGTCCGGGACAACCCCCATGCCGAGGCGTGCTTTGTGTCCCCGGACGGTCATCTCCAGGTGCGGGTACGCGGCGAGATGGAGGTGGTGGAGGACCTCGAGCTCAAGAAGGAGATGGTGGAGGCCAGGGAGTTCCTCCAGGCCTTCGTGTACGAAAACGGGTTCGACCTGCTCAAAGTGCTGCGCATGAAGAACTGCGTCGCCACACTCTGGACCTTTGATCTGAATTTCATGCCCAAGGTGTTCGTGGAGCTGTTCTGAGCTGAGGTCCACGACAGGTCGCCGTCATCACACGGTTCAGGAGGCTGCCCATGAAGCTCCGGCTTACGCAGATGGCGCCCCCGTGGCCGTCTTCAGGCAAGGCTGGCCTGTCAGGGGACGATCATCCCGGGCGACTTCGCCACGGTCGCAAGGTACCTGACGATCTCCCGGAGGAACTCGGGATTGTTGGTATAGATGGGCGAGGTGATGATGTTGCCGTCCCTGACCACGGGCACCTTGTGCTCGTAGTGCGCCCCTGCGTTGCGCAGGTCTTCCTCCAGGCTGGGGTAGGCGGTCACCCTCTTGCCCTTGACGACGCCGGCGTTGATGAGCACCCAGGGCCCGTGGCACATGGCTGCCAGGAGCTTGCCCCCCTTGAACATGTCGGCCACGAACCTGACCACCTCGGGGATGGCGCGGAGCTTGTCCGGGGCAGCCACGCCGCCGGGGATGACCACCAGATCGAAGGACTCCGCATCGAGGTCCGCAACCCTCATGGTGGCCCGGGCAGGCGTGCCGTATTCCCCGTGGACCGTATCGCCGCCCGGGGTTGCCACATCCACATGGCAGTCTGCCTCCTGCAGCCGGTAGTAGGGATAGATGAACTCCTCATCCTGGAAGCGGGGCGCAGTGATAATGACGGCGCTGGGCATGGTACAACCTCCTTGTGCGTGGTAGCGTCCTGATACAGATTCAGTATAAGGCCCGTGCGGGAGCCCTCCACGCCGGCCAGCACCCGGAGCCTCCTCGGGCGGGCGGGGGGCGCACCCTGCCCGCCCATGGTCCATGTCCAGGCCGGGACCACTGCCCGCATACGACGCGATCAGCCCTCTGCCGGGGCCCTCTCGGTGAAGAGGATGTCGAATCCCCCGTCGGTGATGAAGGTCCTGTTCGGGATGATGACGAAATCGCCATCCCTGTTCACACCGATCTCCTCCTGCTGGAAGTCCGTGAACAACACGCCGGGCTGGTTCCCGCCGGTCGTCCGGAAGCCCGTGCGCGTGACTGCGGTGTCACCGTCTCTCGGGACCGTGTCCAGGATGAAGCCCGTGAGGTCCACCCGGCCGTTGGTGAGGTCGTTGGCCAGAACGCCCGGGCTGTTTTCCCACTGATTGAAGAACCGCCACTGGAAGCTGTCCCCTGTGCTCACGTCGCCCTCCTCCGTGTCGTCCGACCAGATGAGGACCGCCGAGCCGACGACGGTGGTGCCCGGGTCTCCGTTCAGCGTGAGCCCTTCGCCTCCCACGGCCACGTACCCGTCTTCGCCCGTCTCTGCAGTGGCTGCCTCGAGCTCGCCTTGGTTGGCCAGGGCAAGGCTCACGGTCTGGGCCGACAGGGCAACCCCCTGGGCGAGCTGTTTGAGGACGATGTAGGAGAAGGCGGCCTTCTCCTGCCACGCCGGCACGGTGGAGTTGAGCAGGACCTCGAAGATATCGGGGCTCATGGGGGAGGGGATGCCCTCGTTCAGCCTGAGGCTCACGCCTTCGCCCTCGCCGGGCTCGCTGAAGACGACCGTGACCGTCTCGACCTGCCCCGGGGCCAGGGTCGAGGTCACGGTGTAGGAGCCGGACACCGGAGGGGCCTCCTCTGCCATCGTAATCCCCTGGGGGAAGGTCAGAGGCTGGAGCAGGGTGATGGTCAGGGCCCTGGTATCCTCGTTCCAGAAATTCCAGGCCGTGACGTTCAGCACATTGCCGCCGTTGAAGGTCACCTCCCCCGAAGTCACCTCCCCGGAGGTCTCGTCTTCCTGTCCGGGAGTGACGGTACCGCTGAGGGTCTGGGGGGTCATATCCGCCATCACCATGGCACGCTGGGGAACGTTCCTTCCCTGGGAGATAATGAAGGGTGACGACGTGGTAGCGTTCATGATGAGGTCGAAATCAAAGGATGCGGGTATTGCCAGCTTGCCTTCAGGCTCATCCGTTCCGGTGGGCACGACCTGGCCGTCGCCGGAGATCTGCTCCGAGCCCGTGACCGCGGGGTCGTCATCGTCGTCATGGCTGCAGCCGGCCAGGCCCAGGCCGAAAAGGATGATCCCCATCAGTGCGATCATGTACCATAACCTGATCTTCATGCCTTTCTCCTTTCTCCAGATTCTCCTCCGCCCCATCATGATCCACGGACCGGGCTGACCTGACAGGGAAGACCTGTCCTGCAGTCCGAAAAGAGATAAGACATGGGTGGGCCCGGACACCGCTGTGGAGAAAGCATAGCCCTGATCGAGCGCAGCAGAAGACGCAAGTGGGTGATGAATCGGCCCAAGGGAAGGAACCTCCTCCTTCACATTCGTCAACGAGAATTCAAAACATATAATAAAGGCCAGCCTGCCGGGCTCAACTCCTGCAGGCTCTCCTGAGAGGCCCCGGAATGGACCTCGTAAGGGGAAACGGGCTCGGGGGGCTGCGGGATCAGCTTCCGGTCTTCCGGTATTTTTGCGGCTCGATGGAGGGCAGGCCCATCATGTCCGGGTACTTTGCCGTGACGCCGGAGTAGAATCTCCGGATCTTTTCCATGTCCGCCGCGATATCGCCGGTGGGCACGAGCACGGGGCCGAGCCCGCAGAGCTTCTTCCGGTAGTCGATGAACCCCAGCACGATGGGGACGCCCGCGCCCACGGCGATGTGGTAGAACCCGGTCTTCCAGTGCTTTACCTTTTTCCGGGTGCCCTCGGGGGCCAGGGCCACGACGAGCCTCTCCCGGGCCCTGTAGATCTCCGTGATACGCTCCACCAGGTTCTGGGAGATGCTCCGGTTGATGGGGATGCCCCCTGTCCACCGGAAAAAGATGTCGAACGGGGCCCTGAAGAGGTTGTCCTTGCCGACCCAGTAGGCCTTAATCCTCAGCATGAAGGCGGCGGAGAGGCCGATGACGAAGTCCCAGTTCGAGGTATGGAACGCGCCGATGATCACGTACTTGGGCTGATCGGGAAGCTGGCCCACGACGCGCCAGCCCATGAGCTTCAGGCAGAGCTGCGAGATGAGCCGGAAGAACGGCCTGATGACCGGGGTGTCGAATACCGTCATGTGGTGCATGGGATGAAGCCCCTTTCTCGTGGCGCGATGGGAAATGCATGTCTATCATACACCCCTGAGGTCTGCTTGTAAAATGGAAGTGGTGGAGATCTTTTAAAAAATATACTGTCCCTCCTCCATCGGGGTCGGGGTCGATCCCGATATATTCCTTTCGACCCCGATACCGACCCCGACCCCGAATGAATCATGGTGCACAAAACGCCTCTCCGTTTCCCAGATAGAGGAAAACCCAGGCAGCCCTGCCCCGGGGCAAAGCCGACATCGGGGAACGTGCGCGATTCCCGTTTCCCTTAACCACGTTTTTCAGCTAGATAGGAAGGGCACCGGAACTCAAAAACTCACATGTGGAATGGCAGGCATGATACCACCGGAGATCCTGGGGACTGTTTTTGCGCTTCTCTCCGCAGCCGCGTGGGGCACGGGGGATTTCAGCGGCGGCGTGGCCACGAGGGGCACGGACCAGTACCGGGTGGTCTTCCTCATGACCCTGCCGGGCATCCTCGTCATCGGTCTCATCGCCGTCGGGCTGGGCGAGCCCTTCCCTCCCCCGAAAGATCTGTTCTGGGCCGTCTGCGCAGGGTCGTGCGGCACCTTCGGCATCGCGTCCCTGTACCGGGGGCTCTCCATCGGCAACGCGGCCATCGTGGCACCCACGGGTGCGGTGGTGGGCGCGGGCCTGCCCATCGCCTTCAGCTCGCTCAAGCTGGGCCTGCCCGGGACGAACGTGCTGCTGGGGTTCCTCCTGGCCATCATCGGCATCTGGTTCGTGTCGCGGCCGGGAAAGGTCCGCACGGACGGGTACGACAAGGGTCTCAAGTACGGGATCGCTTCAGGGGTGTGCTTCGGCGGCTACTTCATCTTCATGGGCCAGGTGCAGCAGGGGCTGGTTTTCGGGCCCATCACCTTCGCCAAGACCGCATCCCTGGTGATAACCGCCGTGATCCTCTTCTCCCGGCGCGAACAGATATCGGGATTCCTCTCGAACCCCCTGGCCCTCCTGGCCGGGGTGTTCGACGCCGGGGGCAACGCCTTCTACATGCTCGCCCGGCAGCACACCCGCCTCGACGTGGCAGCGGTGCTGTCCTCCATGTACCCCATCGTCACGGTGGTCCTGGCGCGCCTCATCCTGCGGGAGAAGGTAAGCACCGCCCAGTGGTGCGGCGTCGCCCTCTGCATGGCCGCCGTCGCGCTCATCACGATGTAGAGGGCCTACTCGAAGAAGACCATGGAGGCATAGGTCACGGCGCTTCGGGTGGTCTGCTCGTCGTAGGTCCCGTGGCCGAGAAGCTTCGAGGGGCAGGGCCCCAGGAGCCATGAGAACAGGAGCATCGCGGGCAGGCCGCAGACGTTGCAGAAATCGCGGGTGGCCGTTGCCTGGGCGAAGATACCTTCCGGGCTCCCCTCTCGGAGGGACTGGAGGATCCTCTCGTCGCCCGCCCGGGCCCCGGGAAGCAGCAGGTCAGCCGGCTGGTCGTGGCCGAACTTCAGACCCACGTGGGAAAAGTCGACCCCGGCCACCAGGAGCGTCCTGCCTCCCCTCTCCATGATCTCGTGCAGGGCTTGCCTCATGGCCAGGAAACGCCTGTCCGCAAGAGGGCTCTGCCCGGAGGAGACGAACTCGTGGATGCCGCCGCACAGGATGGGCACGATCCTCGCCCCTTCCCCCAGGTAGTGCCGGAGGAACACGGCCTGGAACTCCACCGAGTGCTCGTGCTTGTGGTCGAAGTCGTCCGGGGCGAGCGCTCCTTCCGGAATCCTCTCCTTGAGCCCGGCAATGAGCTCCCGGTGGGCCTTCAGGGTGCCGACGGGGGTGGCGTAGTCCTTGTCCGAGATGCTCCAGAGCCCGCCGGAGCCGTTGTGGTTTATCCCCAGGATGATCACCAGGTCGTATTCCCTGCCCGCGAGGCAGCGGTAGGCGCCCACGTAGGTGTCGTGGGCGACGCTGATGTCGATGTGCGGAGCCAGGATGCCGCGCACGCGCCCCGAGGCGATCTCTCCGTCCACCGGGCCGAGCCTCTCCTCGGCCTGACGGATCCCGGCCGTGATGGCCTCCGGCTCCGCGGGGTAGCTCCTGCCCGCAAGGCAGTGCCCCCGCTCGCTCAAGCGCTCGAACTCGTCCCTGACCGCCTGCTTTCGGGCGAGGAAAGACTCGCTCTCCAGGAGCCCCGACTCGTCCAGTGCGGCGACGAACGCCTCGAGCTCAGCCATGGGAATGATGGCCCCGTGGTTCAGACGCGCAAGCTGGACCTGGATGCCCCTGAGATCGCGGGTCCCGTCGAGGAGCATCAGGAGGGGGATGGCCCTGCCGTCGAGCGCTACCCCGGCCCTGGCCAGCCTCAAGGGGTCGTTGAACGAGACCATGCGCCTGCCCTCGGCCATGAAGGGCACGGGCTGGATATCCCTCCTCAACTGAGGATTCTTCATTCCTTGCTCCTTTGCTCCACAGGGGTGGGACGGGATACCCGTTCGCGCCCGTGTGCAGGGCTTTTACCGATCCAGCACCTCATCTTCGGGATGACGTCCGACCCCATGCCGGGATGCGGTTCAATCGCCCGCATTGCCGTTCCATGAAAGGGGGATGCCTGCTGTGTCGATCTCCTGCACGCCCGGGCTGTGGGGGCCTGCATGGCCGGCTTTCACCGCCGGCCGGAAGGGCTGCTTCTCTATCTCACTCCGATCCGGACTTGGCGCCTTTCTTCTTCATGCTCTTGGGCCTCGTCTTCCCGTTGGACTTTCTCCAGATCTTTCCTCGTTTGCTGCGTGCGTCACCCTTGCCCATGGGTTCCCTCCTCACGTCCTTTTCGTGTCTTCGTGCCGCACATCCCTGAAAGATGCGCCTGCTTGGGGATCAAGCACTATTGTTCGCAACAGCAGTGATTTGTCAAGTCCTTTGGCAGGCGCCGCGAGGCCTTCAGCCCATCTCCTCGAGCATGTGTTCCAGGTCTTCCCGGGGAAAGGCATAGGTCGTGCCGCAGAACTGGCAGGAGATCTCCACCGTCTCCCGGCCTTCGATGATGTGCCTGATCTCGTCGGCGCCCAGGGTGATGATGGCCTGCTCGATGCGGTCCCTGCTGCAGGAGCACTGGTAGAAGAGGGGCCTCTCCTCGATGACGTGGCAGGGTATCCCGTCGAAGATGGTCTTCAGGATGTCTTCCGGTAGCCTGCCCTCCCTGATCTGGGTGGTGACGCTCTCCATGCCCTCGATCCGCGAGATGACGGACTCGATGCGCCGCTCGTCTCCCGAAACGGGCAGGGACTGGACGAGGAAGCCCCCGGCTGCCGACACGCTCCCGTCCCTGTCCACGAAGACGCCCAGGCCCACCGCGGAGGGGATCTGCTCCGACTCGGAGTAGTAGTAGGCAATGTCAGAGGCGATCTCCCCGGTGTACAGGGAAACGATGCCCCGGTAGGGGTCCTTGAAGCCCAGGTCCTTGGTCACGGTGAGGAAGCCGTTTCTGCCCAGGGCGCCCGAGACGTCGAGCTTGCCGTTCTTCGGGGGCAGGTCCACATCGGGAACAACGGCGTACCCCCTCACCGCACCGGTCCCGTCCGCCTCTGCGATAACCGCCTTCATGGGGCCGTCGCCTTCGAGCTTGATGGCCACCCGCTGCTCCGGGTCGAGGAGCGAGGCCATGAGCCCGCACCCGGTGAGCGCCCTGCCCAGGGCGGCCGTGACGGTGGGATAGGTATGGTGCATGCCTGCCGCCTCGTTCACCAGGGACGTGGTCACGCAGGCCACCCCGATGATGTCCTTTTCGTCGGTCATGGTCTTTACGAGATAGTCGTTCATACAAGCTTTCCTGCCTGGTTTTTTCACGCCATACCTCATAGCACGGATGCCGCGGATGGGCTACAGCATATGAAAGGGGGCGACGGGGCGGATTTCCCTTTTGCATCCCCATTGCCCATATGACATATACAGGATATGACCTTCCAGCCGCCCGACCACGCGGAGATCATGCGGGCTCTCGGGGACGTCTCGGGACTCCCCCTGCCCATGCAGCGGGCCCTGCTCCCGGGCGACCACTTCGACCCCGTCCCCGCCCCCCACCCGGGCGACTGGCTGAGCGTCCAGCAGGAGCATGGGCAGACCTTCGACGAGTACGCCGGATCACACCCACGGAAGCCCGACGGCCTGAAGCGGGTGATCTACCTCGCGCCCCTGGGGCCCTTTTCTCAAGATACGAGCCCTTCATTGAGCCTGCTCAGGGATTGCGCTGAGGCGTACTTCTGCCTGGAGGCGAGGATCATGCCTGCCGTGAGCGGCGACAGCGCCCGCTTCACGGCCAGGACCAACCCCGTCACCGGGAACCGCCAGATCCTCACCGGAGACGTGCTCGCCTACCTGCGGAGGCGTTTCCCGCCGGATGCCTTCTGCGTGCTCGGCATCACCATGGAGGACCTCTACCCGGACGAGGACTGGAACTTCGTGTTCGGCCAGGCGTCCCTGAACGCCGGCATCGGCGTGTTCTCCTTCGCCCGCTACGATCCGGCCTTCTACGGCAACAGCCGTGAAAACGGCTACCTCGACATCCTGAACGCCCGGAGCTGCACGGTGCTCGTCCACGAGACGGCCCACATGTTCTCCCTTGCCCACTGCATCTACTTCCACTGTCTCATGAACGGCTCCAACCACCTCGCAGAGAGTGACGCGAGACCCATGCACCTCTGCCCTGTGTGCCTGCGCAAGCTCCACCACGCCATCGGCTTCGACCTGGTCCAGCGCTACCAGGCCATCTTTTACTTTTCCCGCCAGGCCGGCTTCGACAGGGAGGCCCGCTGGGTGAGGAGGAGGCTGGAGCATATTCTCGGGAGCTGATGCTGAAGGGAAACGGGAAAGAAGAGAGACATCAGAAGACGGAGCGGCCGTTCAGCAGCGGTTTTCATGGAACAGAGGCGGGGAAGCCTGAGACAAAGGGCTGACGGCTCAGCCACGGGCAAAAAAAAACCAAGAAGCTTGAGGCATCTTGGCAGTTATGAAGAGGGTATTGACGCTTTTATTCGTTTTTCTAATGTGTAGATACAGTTTTATTAAACGATAGTCAATATTAAAATCTTATTTTATATAGAGCGTAATCTATCAGATTGATTGATATATAATGCCTATCGTGCTATGCAGTGAAACGATGGAAGGTGGTGATGGTTCCCGTCAGTAAGGCACCGGGAAATCATTCGAGGCTGACGGACGGAGATCCGGCCATGCGTCCCGGTCGTCGAGCCGGAGGCCTACGGCGACTTCCTCATCAGGATCTGCGACGAGTGGATCATAAACGATGTGGGCAGGATCTTCGTGATGTACTTCTTTGTTGAGCCTGGGATCCTGGGCAGGCGAAGGGGCGGGTGCCCGAAGGCCGCTCCACCTTCTGACTTCTCTCTTCACTGTTCCCCTGTTCAGCTAGACTTCACGAAGCATCTATGCTATTGCCCCCATTGGCTGAACAGCTCACACAGATAAGGGAATATTCGAATGGCTCTCACCTCCATCATGACCTTCGTCAGTCTCGGCCTGATCCTGCTTTCCTGTTATGTCTTCGTCAATGCCGTGGAGCAGGCGGGAGAAAAGCTCAACCTCCACCAGGGCATCATCGGGAGCATCCTTGCGGCCGTGGGGACCGCCCTGCCCGAAACCATCATCCCCATCATGGCCATCCTCATCACCAACACCCCGGGCTCCCACCAGATCGGCATCGGCGCCATCGCAGGCGCCCCCTTCATGCTCTCGACCCTGGCCTTATTCGTCACCGGCGCAGCGGTGGTCATCTATTCCGCGCTGGGCAAGCGGACCCTGGCCATGAGCGTGGACATAAACCTGCTCCGAAAGGACCTGACGTTCTTCCTGGTCATCTACGGCATCGCCGTGCTCACCACCTTCGTGCACAACTTTACCGCGAGAAGCGTCATCGCCGTGGTGCTCATGCTCTCCTACGGCCTCTACCTGAAGCTGACCATTTCCGCGGACTGCCAGGCAAACGAGGTGTGCGAACCCCTCTACCTGTCGCGCCTCCTCAGGGTCGACGACCACCTCGGGTGGGTATCGACGCAGCTCCTGCTGGGGCTCGGCCTCATCATCGCAGGCTCCCACCTGTTCATCGGCTACGTGGAGCAGCTGTCCGTGAGTCTGGGCGTCTCCCCGCTCATCCTTTCCATCATCATCACGCCCATCGTCACCGAGCTGCCCGAGAAGGTGAACTCCATCATCTGGGTCGGCAGGGGCAAGGACACCCTGGCACTGGGCAACATCACCGGCGCCATGGTGTTCCAGAGCTGCTTCCCGGTGGTGTTCGGCATCCTGTTCACCCCGTGGAACCTCGCGGGCACGACCATGCTCTCGGCTATGCTGGCCTTCGGGGCGTCGCTGCTCGTGCTCCTGTGGATAACGGTCTTCAAGAGGCTCAACCCCTATGTCCTGCTCGTGGGGGGCCTGTTCTACGCCTCGTTCATCATGTCGGTGCTCACCTGAGGACTGCCGGGCTACCGAAGGCAGATTCCACAGCCGTACAGCGTTCCAGGACCCGGGGATGGCCCCTGAGCTGGGAAATGAAGCAGCCCGCGCCGAAGGCGGGGAGAAAGGGCATGGCGCTGCCGGAGTCCACCACCGGGATGTACAGGGTGGCTCTATGGAGCACCATGCATTCGGGGTCGGAGTCGGTATCGGGGTCGAAGGAGGAAATCGGGGCCCCTAGTTCAGGCGGATCTCCTGGCCGACGCTGGTCAGGCGCAGCACGGCCGGGTCGCAGACGATCCTGTTCTTGCCCGTGTTCTTTGCCCGGTAGAGGGCATCGTCCGCCCTTTTGAGGAGCGTGTCGATGTCTTCGATGGGCTGGTAGCCCGTGAGCCCCATGGACATGGTGATGCGGAATCCTTCGGGCAGGCCGGGGAAGGCCGTCTCCGAAACGAGGCGTCCCAGCCTCTCGACACATGCGAGCCCGTCCCTCAGCTCGGGATAAGAGAGGACGAGCACGAATTCCTCGCCGCCGTAGCGGGCGAGATAGTCTTCCTTGCGGATGTTGCCCATGATCTTCCCGCACAGAACCTTGAGCACCGTGTCGCCGGCCAGGTGTCCGAAGCTGTCGTTGACCCTCTTGAAGTCATCGAGGTCGAGCATGCACAGGCAGAACCTGGTTTCCCCGCGGTCGGCGAGGCTTTTCTCCCTCAGGAGGATGCTGAACAGATGGCCCCGGTTGAAGGCCCCGGTGAGGTCGTCGCGAATGGCCTGCTGCCTTATGCGCTCGTTAGCCTCTCCCAGCGCGGCGTTGATCTTGCCCAGCTCGCTGTTGGCCTTGCTCAGCTTCTTCCTCAGGCCGTTTATGTAGCTCCCCACAAAGGAGAACCATACGAGGACCGTAAAGAGCGTGCCCAGGGAGAAGATCTCGACCTTGAGGTTGACGCTTGAGGGGTCGTTGATGAGCAGGAGATCGACCACCCAGCCGTATCCGACCAGGGCAAAGACGGAGAGGATCCAGAACTGGCGCAGGTTCAGCTTGAACGTGCCGAAGATGAAGACCGTCATGTAGAGCAGGAGCACGATCTGCCGCCCCTCGTTGAGGCTGTACGCCACGATCATGGTCCACACCGTGGCCATGGCCATCTGGGTCATGGTGAGGCTCGGGTCCTTGAAGCGCCTGTTCAGGCCCGAGCGCAGCAGTGCGTACAAAACGAGGTTGGTGGTGAGGACGCCGGCGAAGACGAGGTATATGGGCCACATGAGCCGCGTGAAGAGACCGTCGTAGTAGCAGTACAGGGCCACGGCCATCCAGACGGCGTACGTACCGAACGCCATGAGAAACCGCTTGATCCTCAAGGCCTGTTGTCGGTCTTCCCCGGGGATGATGTGGAACATACGTTCAACCTGCCAATTTCAAAAACAGTTAGTATAGGTTTCGACATCTTGGATGAAAACATAAATACATGTGGTACCGGAACCTTGAAAAAGATATCCGGCAAGCGGGTCAAGGCAGGGAAACCCTGTTTCTCCTGTTGACAGGGACCTTTCAGGAATGCCAAACATAGTGCGGTCTGATTCCAGCACCATGGACCGGACGAAGGGGCTGAGGACAGGGACAGGGCATGAGAAAGTCCGCGCGAGGCAACCTGAAACACCTGATAATCGCATTCTTCATGACTGTGTTCGCGCCGCTCGTCGCAGAGAGCGCTCCGGCAGCCGTGCCTTCGTCGGCAATCAATATCAGCGTGGTGACATCCGCCGCCGACCTCGCAACGATCATCAACCGGTTTCTTCCTCAGGAGCTGTACAAGGGGGAGGGGGTGATGGGAACATCGGTCACGGTCCTCCGCACCGGCCCGGTGCTCGTGGCAGCCAAAGACAATTTCATTTTTTTCCGGCTGCCCATCCAGCTGACGAGCCGATACGCCGCATACGAGAGTTATCCCATCCGGACGGAGCTGGGGTTCAAGGCCACCGTGTCTGTCACAAAGGACTGGCGGCTGAAGACAGACCTGTACTACACGGGCTTGTCGGACAACTTGGCCGACTCTTTCAAACTCGGACCGATATCTCTGAAACCCAGGAGCATGGTGGAGGGTATCGTTCAACCGGTGCAGAGAATGCTCGCCCCCTACATCGACGGAAAGGTGAATGAAGCTGTCCAGCTCCGGGCAAAGGTTGCGCCCTTGTGGAACAATGCGTTTTCCCCGATCCTCGTCAGCAGGGAATTCAGCACCTGGCTCAGGCTGACGCCGGAACGGATTTACATGACCCCGCTGTCGGCGGCGAACAACCAGGTCCGCGTATCGATCGGGCTGATCACCGGCGCCGAGCTGACCATCGGACCGAAGCCCGCCGCAGCCCCGTCCAGGCCGTTGCCGCCTGTCCAGATATATTCGACCTTTGACAGGAATTTTCATATCCGGCTCGTTGCCGACGTCTTCTACGCCGATCTCGTGACCGCGCTGACCCCGGTTCTGGTCGACAAGACCTTCGGGGACGACAGGAAGATCACCGTAAAGGGTTTCAGCGTGAGAGGGGAAGACGACCGCCTGGCTGTCGTCCTCGCCACCAGTGGAGATTTTGACGGCGAGCTCACGGTATTCGCAAAACCGGTGTACCACCCCGAGAATAATTCGCTCACATTCGAGAATGTCGACTTCGACACAAGGAACACCGGATGGCTGATCGGGGCGGGAAGCTGGCTGTTCAGCAGTACGATTCGAAGCACCATCAAGGAGAAGCTCGACACCGCCGTAGTCGAGCAGTTGGAGATGGCCCGCCTGAAAGCGTGTGCCGCCTTGTCGTCCGTGCGGCTCGCCGACCATGTCCAGCTGACCGGCTCAGTCACGTCTCTGTCGCTGGGCGAGGCAGCCGTTGTGAATAAAGACCGGCTTTCGATACAGGTCATCGCCCAGGGCGAATCGAGCGTGGTGCTGAAATAAGGGCATCCTCCCACAACACCTTCGGTGCAGAAAAACAGCCCAAGGTAGTACCATTCAACATATCCAGTCATTTTTTACAGATTTCCTTTGACAAAAGGCCAGCGACATATTAAGGGCTCTCTATCTGAGACATGAATGTATCTACCTTGAATCTTATTTTTTGAATAATGCCTAAAAGTGATTTTTCCTGAAAATAATATTCTCGCGCCGATATCTTTATTGTTTTCAGAAATACAAAACGCAGATCTCCTGCACAGTCAGGCAGAGGTCTGGAACAAGAGGTATCATCATGGCAAAAGGAACAGTGAAGTGGTTCAATGATCAGAAAGGGTTCGGTTTCATAACGGCTGAAGATGGAAAAGAGGTGTTCGTTCACCATACCGCCATCAAAGAGAGTGGCTTCAGGTCTCTTGAAGAGGGCCAGAAGGTCACCTTCGACATAACCCAGGGAGCAAAGGGTCCCCAGGCTTCCAACGTTTACAAGGGTTAGAAAGATGGGGCAGGCTCGGCTTGCCCTTGCTCCACATTATCGAGAACACTGGCAGCCGCGTCGCTGTGCGGGAGTTGAAACGAACAAGCCATCAGGCCGGAAGGCCCGATACAGGTTGTCAGACACGTGATGCGTTTGTTGATGATGTCGCCCGCCGATTCCGGGCCGGCGTGACCGGGAAAACTGCAGATGGCAAGAAAAACGAATTATTCCTTCCAGAAGTCGGAACGCGAGAAGATCCGCCAGAAAAAGAAAAAGGAAAAGCTGGACAAAAAGCTTGAAGCAAAAAACCGCAAAGCCGCCCTCCAGAATGAAGGAGTCGATATCGACCCTGACATAGCGGATATCGAGCCAGGCCCGCAGACATCGAACGATTAGACCCATCCCTCCAGAGACAAACCCTTTGCCCGGAAAGACCGGCGCAAGGAACCCGATCTGAAGATACTCAGACAAAAAGACAAAGGAGTTTTATGAAATTTGATGCATTGCATCTTCACCAGGACATTCTTCGGGCGATCGCCCGCAACGGGTACGAAGAGCCAACCCCCATTCAGGCAGAAGCGATTCCCACAATACTGACAGGAAAGGATCTCCTTGGCCTCGCCCAGACGGGTACCGGCAAGACTGCGGCATTCGCGCTGCCGATCATTCATCGGCTGATGAAAAGCAAGGGCAGGCGCCTCCGTGCACTGATCCTCGCGCCGACGCGCGAACTGGCGGCCCAGATACATGAAGTCATACGGAATCTCGGCAGGGATACGAGCTTGAGAAGTGCGGTCATGTACGGCGGGGTGAGCATGACCCCCCAGACCGAGGCGCTCGATCGCGGCGTCGACATCGTCGTGGCCTGCCCGGGCCGGCTGCTTGACCATATTTCCCGGAGGAACATCGATTTCTCCGGGCTGGAGACCCTGGTTATCGACGAGGCGGACCGTATGTTCGACATGGGATTTCTCCCTGACATCCGGCGCATCGCCGGGCATCTCCCCCGAAAAAAGCAGACCCTGCTTTTTTCGGCTACCATGCCCGATGACATACGCCGTCTGGCCGATGACATGCTCCACGATGCGGTCACGGTGCAGATCGGCCATAAAAAGCCTGCAGCGACCGTTTCGCATGCACTGTATCCGGTCGAGCCCCACCTGAAGGCAGCGCTTCTGAGAGAGTTGCTGGCCGTGACCGATACGGACTCGGTTCTCGTCTTTACCCGAACGAAGCGCCGTGCCGAGCGTGTGGCCCGGCAGCTTTCGAAGGCAGGCTTTCGTGCAGCGTCGCTCCAGGGAGATCTCTCGCAGAACAGACGCGAGAAAGCCATCGAAGGCTTCCGCAGGGGGTCATACCAGATACTCGTGGCCACCGATATCGCTGCGCGGGGAATCGATGTGTCGGCAATCTCCCATGTGATAAACTTCGATATGCCTGATACCGCCGATGCGTACACTCACCGGATAGGCCGTACCGGGCGTGCGGAAAATACGGGTGATGCCTTTACCTTTGTCACACAGGACGATGCGGCCATGGTCAGAACCATCGAGCAGATCCTTGGTGAAACGCTTCAGCGGAAAACTCTGACGGGCTTTGATTACGACAAACCAAACGACGCTCCCGCCGAGGCAGGGAAACCGAAGCAAAGTCAGCGGCAAGGGACGGCACATTCCGCTTCCGGGCGTTCCGGCGCAGGCCGTTCGAGGAATGCAGGCCGAGTCAACCCGCAGGCTTCCTCCCGCTGAACGGCCATCGCCGGCCGTATGGCATGGCCGGGATAAGCTCACACTGCCCATCCCGGCTGCCATACCCGTTTCGATAAGCTGCCGGACGAACATGAACCCATGTCCTTCAGGGGGATGTTTAAACAATGTTCAGGGCGTAAACGTCGTTTGCCATCTTTGATATCTCCCAGCGGGTCTGCGTCAGCGCTCCAAGGAATCTCCGGTCATGGCTGATCAACAGCAAGGCGCACCGGCAGTCGGCCAAAGCGCTTCCCAGGCACTCGATCGACATCAGGTCGAGGTGATTGGTAGGCTCGTCCATCATCACCAGCCATGGCTCTTTCAACAGGCCGAGAGCAAGCATGATTTTCCGTGCCTCGCCGGGGCTGGGCAGCCTGCTTTCCAGAAGCGGCTCAGGCCTGGAGCCCAGGCGGCTCACGATATTCATCACCCAACCCAGCTTTTCTCCGGACATGCTGCGTAATTCTTCCAACAGCCTCATGGAATCTTCAATCCGTATTTCCTGAGGCAGATACGTCACCCGGTCGTCCGGCAGAGAAAGAGAAGAGAACATGGCAGTGATCAGGGTTGTTTTCCCGCATCCGTTGGGGCCTGTCAGTGCGACGCGGTCGCGGGGTCCCATGTTCAGGTCCGGAAACTTCAACCGGACCTGTTCGCCCAAAGGCAGATACCCTGCCGGAAGGTTCAGCACAGACACCCTCGGGCAAACACCGCCCAGGACGGTGATCCCTGTGGGATGCTCCTTTTTCACCGGGGTGGCACCAACCTCTTCTCTTGCCTTCCGCAGACGGCCGTCCATCTGCTTCTGCAATTTTCCCTGAACCGCGTCCTTGCCGGTCAGTTTTGCACCGTTCGCCTTTGCCCTTGCGTCGTGATCTTTCGGAGAGAGGTGCCTTTTGGGGTTCATTCGAGCCGATTTTGCCGCCATATGTTTCCGCCTGGCGTGCTCTCGCTCGATCCTGTCCAGCTTGTCTCTGGCGTCATTGTGCCGTTTCACCGCAGAGGCCTTCTCAAGTCGGGCCTGCTCCGCTCCTGATGAATAATTGCCCGGCCGCAGTATTGCAGCGGGAGGGTCAATAAAGACGCATTCCCTGCAGAGATTATCGAGCATCTCCCGATCGTGGCTGACGAGAAGACCGATGCCCTTGTATGTGCTCAGGGCACGGTACAGCAGACTGCGCGTGTCTGAATCCAGGTGATTGGTGGGTTCGTCCAGGGCAAGCAGATCGGGTCGCCCGTACAGCGCTGCCGCAATCTGAAAACGCTTCCGCTCGCCATGGCTCAACGTCTCCCAGCGGAGCAGGTCTTCCTGCTTCAGATCGAGATCGGCTTTCAATATGAGTGAATCGCGATCGCTGGCTGCCATGAGTGACGCTGCCCCTTCGGGCGGGTCGTCCGTGCGTTGCGGACAATAGCTGGATAAATCCGGGATGGCGATGAAGCCACGGTCAGGCCTGAGCTTTCCACAAGCCAATAACAGGAGCGTGGTCTTGCCGGTGCCGTTCGGGCCGACGATCCCTGTCCATCCGGTCGAAAAATGCATGTTTATCCCGCTGAGAAGTTCACTCGTCATAGACGGATAGGAAAAACTCACGTCCTCGAAACGTAACGTGGGATGATGTGTCATTGCCTGCACCTCTATGTTCAAACAGGCGGATTCAGGAAGGGATGATCCCACAGCGGCCCATGAACAGGTGCGATGGATGATTTGAATGGTGCTGAACAGCCGCTGTGCACGATCCCCGGCCTGAATGCCTGTGTTCAGGAAAAGCCGGTGGCTTTTCCTCGAATGTCTGCGGTCCGGGGACAAGTTCCTTTAGCGGCTGTTCTTCATCTTCGATTCACTCCGGATATGTTTGTTGAATAGAAATTACTTCAAGAATACACGCCTGTCAACTTCCACTCAACGGGAGTGTCAATCTGGATCAAAGGGTATTCTCCAGGGAATCCCCGATCCCGGCGCGGTATCATTAGTCCTGACCCGCTTGCCTGAGGCCTTCTCCCTGTGTGTACATCCCCTCGATGATGTCCCTGTAATTACCGATGATCGCCTTCTTCTTCGTCTTCTGGGTCGGCGTGAGAAGGCCGTTCTCCTCGGTAAAGCGGGCCGTGAGGATCGTGTAGCGCCTCACCTGCTCGAAGTCCTCCAGCCGGGCGTTCACCTCTGCCACGTCGTGCTCGATGAGCTCTTTGAGCCTGGGCTGGCTCACGAAATCCTCGCCCACCTGCGTGCAGACGCTCATGCCCCCGATCTGGCTGTACCTGAGGGCGCCCTTGTCGTACGGGATGCCCTCCTTCTCGAAGAGGTCGATGAAATAGCCGAAGTTGGGCACGACGAGGGCCGAGATGTAGTTGCGCTCGTCGCCGACGAAGAAGACCTGCTCCACCACGCTCGACAGGGCGAAGAGGTTCTCGAGCTTGGCAGGGGCGATGTTCTTGCCCACCGCGGTGCAGATGATGGCCTTCTTCCTGTCCACGATGCGGTAGTAGCCGTAGCCGTCGGGCTTGACGATGTCGCCGGTCTTGAACCAGCCGTCCGGCGTGAAGGCCTCGGCCGTTTCCCCGGCTAAGTTCAGGTACCCTGCGAAGATGCCCGCGCCTGAGACCTCGAGCTCGCCGTCCTCGGCCACCCGGGCATGGGACCCGCAGGCCTCGATGCCTACGAAGCCCGGCTTGCAGGCGGTGATGGGGTTCAGGATGCAGGCGCTGGCGGTCTCGGTTGACCCGTAGCCCTCCACCACCGCGAGCCCCAGGGTGTAGAAAAACCTGAGGAGGTCGGGGGAGATGCCAGCGCTGGCGGAGAAGGCGAAGCGGAACCGCCTGCCGAACAGGAAGCGCACCTGGGCGAACAGCCTGTCCGCCAGCCTGAACTGGATCTTCAGGCCAAGGGGGAGCCTGGCCTCGAGCTCGTAGTCAGGGGACATGTTGTAGGTCCCCCGGTGGTCCCTGCGGTAGTCGAGGGCCTTGCGCCCGGCATGGACCGCCAGGTCGAAGAGCTTCTTCCTCAGGGGGCTCTTCCCCACCCTCTCCTGGATGGAGACGTAGATCTTCTCGTAGAGCCTGGGCACGCAGTTGATCCAGGTGGGGTTGTAACGCTGCATGTCCTGGAGCAGGGTCGCAGGCCTGTCCGCGTACGCGATGCTCGCGCCCTGGCAGATGGCCAGCAGCTCGCACGAGCCCCGCTCGAAGATGTGGGAAAGCGGCAGATAGCACAGGGTGACGTCGTCCTGGGTGATGGCCATGCCGTGCGCGGAGAAGAACTCCCTGACCCCCTCGATGCGGGAGGACACGCACCGGTGGGTGAGGATGACGCCCTTGCCCGTGCCCGTGGTGCCCGAGGTGTAGAGGATGGTGTACCAGTCGTCCAGCTTCACGCCCGCCACGCGCTCCCGGTAGAGGTCGAGGTGCTCCTTCCTCCACCCCTTGCCCCGGCTCATGAGCTCCCAGAGGCTGATGACGAGCTCGCCGCTGCCCTCCTTACGCTCGAAGGAGAAGTCCATGACCACGATCTTCTCCAAACCTGGAAGCTCGTCCTTGTGCTCGAGAATCTTGCCCAGGTTCTCCTCCGTGTCTACGAAGAGGTACCTGCTCCCCGAGTCTTTCAGGATGTAGAGCGCCTCGCCGGCCGAGAGGGTCGAGTAGATCGTCACCACCACGCCCGCAGCCGACGCCACGGCCAGGTCGACCTGGGTCCAGTAGGGGGTGGTGCGGGACATGAGGGCCACCCTGTCCTGCCTGGCCATGCCCAAGCTCATGAGCCCGCAGGCTATGCACTCGACGCGGCCCCGCATCTCGTCATAGGTGAAGCGGCCGTTGTTGTCCCCCTGGTAGAGGTCGGCGCTGTAGCGCTGGGCTGGTCTCGAGGGGAACTGTTCGCAGGTCTGGTAAAAGTACTCCGGTACGGTCTTCAGGTCATGGCTGCCGTTCATGTGGCGCTCCTTCGTGGTGATGGGTTCCCAGGGCCTCCCTTATACCACAGGCGGCCGGCCAATCAATGGGAAAGCTAGGAGCAGACCTGGTTCCTCCCCCCCTTCTTGGCCCGGTACAGGGCCTTGTCGGCGGCCTTGATGACCTCCTGAGGGGTGGTGTTCCTCTCGTCGCGGCAGGCCAGGCCGATGCTCACGGTGACAGACACGGTCCTGACGGGAGCCTTGCTGACGCGCACGCTCCTGGGCTTCTTCCGGGGCCTCATGCGTCTGCGGATGACGAAGCCGGACGAGGCTATCTCCTTCCTGATCGCCTCGAGGTGGGCCCGGGCGTTGTCCGCGAACCTTCCAGGAAAGATCATGGTGAACTCCTCGCCCCCGTAGCGGAAGGCCTTGCCTCCCCCGGTCACCCGGGCAAGCTTCGCGGCCACCATGCGCAGCACCTGGTCGCCCACGTCGTGGCCGTAGGTGTCGTTGAACTTCTTGAAGTGGTCGATGTCCACCATGGCCAGGGCGTAGCGGTTGCCGAGCTTCAGGAGGTCCTCCTTGAGCGCCCTTCGGGCGGGCAGACCCGTGAGCTCGTCGCGGAAGGCCATGGCGTGGGAGGCCTCGATGAGGGACACCAGCAGGATGAGGCCGGCCACCGTAAGGTGGAACTCCGCAACGCTCCCCCTGCCCGCGGTGAGGAAGGCCGCGAGCAGCGTGAGGAGGGCCCAGAAGAACCCGCTCTCCTTGGCCCCCTTGTGGAGCGCGAACCTCAGGCCCACCACCACGCAGGCCAGAATGAAGACCACCAGGGAGAGCTGCGACACGGCCAGCCGGTCAAGGAAGCCCACGGGGACGAGGTGCGCCTTCAGGTACCCCAGCATGGCCGCGGCGTGGAGCCTGGAGAAGGCCAGTATCGTGACGGGCTGGATGAGGAGCAGAGACAGGCGGAATACCCCGTGGAAGGTGAAGACCCCCCGCTCCTTCATGACGCTCAAGGCCATGAGGTTCAGGGGGACCAGAAGGGTCATGGCGTGCCAGGCCACCTCGGAGCGGGGATCGTTTGCCGGCATCTGCATGACGGCCCTGCACAGGGCCAGGACGAGCATGGAGAAGATCAGGGCACTCCGGTTGAACCGCCACCCGATGAGCACCGCGGCAATGAACACGATGTACGGGGCCACGGCCGTCACGGAGGGGATGATCGAGCCCAGCCGCGGCACGGCGACCATGAGCAGGGCGCCGAGGAACAGGATGCCCCCGGGTATGAAAAACGCGATCCACCTCTTCATACCTTCCACGGCAGTCTCCTTGTCCTGTTTTCGCCGACGACTGAGGGCCTACCCTTACTTACGACCCGAAGGAGAGAGAACTTGAAGGAAAATCATCGCGGTTCGGAGATTCCCTTCAGGCCCTTCCCGTGGTACAGGTGAGTGAGAGCACGGGAAAGGACGGGATGTGGACATCTTTTTCTACGAGGCGTTTCTGGAAGAGGTGGATGCGCTGAAGAGGCACCTGCCCCCGAGCATCTCCGTGGGGTTCACCCCCATGACGGTCCAGGAGTCGTTTCACACCGAACCCCCCTGCCCCCTGGTGAGCATCCGCACCCAGTCCCTCATCCCCATCTCCTGGGCAGGCAGGCTCTCGGGCATCCTCACCCGGAGCACGGGATTCGACCACGTGAGGCGCTTCAGGCAGAGGTCGGGGGACGCCGTGCCGGCAGGGTATCTGCCCCTGTACTGCAGCAGGTCGGTGGCGGAGCACGCGCTGACGCTGTGGATGGGGCTGCTCAGGAAGGTGCCGGCCCAGATACGGCAGTTCGGGCGCTTCGACCGCGACGGCCTCACCGGGAGCGAATGCCTCGGCAAGACGCTTCTGGTGGTGGGTGTGGGGAACATCGGGATCGAGATCTGCCGCCTGGGATGTGCGCTGGGCATGAAGGTGCTGGGCGTGGACATCGTGGAGAGGCACCCGGACGTCTCTTACGTGAGCATCGAAGAGGGCATCGGCCGGGCCGACGTCATCGTCTGCGCCATGAGCCTGGGCGAGGGCAACCGGGGGTACTTCAACCACGGCCTGCTCAGGAAGGCCAGGTCCGGGGCGGTGTTCGTGAACGTGGCCCGCGGAGAGCTCTCCCCGCACGAGGACCTGCTCCGGCTCGTGGACGAAGGCCTGCTGGGCGGCGTGGCCCTCGACGTGTACGAGAACGAGGGCGAGCTCGCGGCGAGCCTGCGCAGCGGCACGCCTGCGGCCGACGGCAGGACCCGGGCGCTCATGGAGCTCCTCAGGCGCGACAACGTCATCCTCACCCCCCACAACGCCTTCAACACGGCCGAAGCCCTCGAGCGCAAGGCTGTCCAGTCCGCGGCCCAGGTGCAGAGCTTCCTGGCGAAGGGGAGGTTCGTCTGGGACGTGCCCGAATGAGGGCTATTCCACGAATCCTGCGGATATGTGGTAGATGACCCTGTCGTAGAGGAAGATGATGCGGTTGTTGAGCTCCAGGGTGATGTAGATCTCCAGGGGCGAGGAGAGGATCTTCTTCTGGACGACGTGCATCCAGATCCGCTTCCTGCTGAGCGCCAGGGCGTTGAGCACGAAGGGGAAGGCTATCCCCAGGCGCCTGATGTCCTTGCCCGTGTCCTTGAACTTGATGTAGCCCAGGCTGTCCGCCCGGCCCTGGAGCCCTTCCCTCACGCTCCTGAGCACCTTCCTGTTCACCTCGGAGAGGAAGTCCATGTGCACGGAGAGCGCGGGAATGGACGACCGCACCTCTGAGGCCCACTCCCGGGTGATCTCGTCCGCGTTCATCTCGATGAGCTTCACCAGGATGTTCGAGAGAAAGGTCTTCTGCTCCTGCGGCCCCGGCGAGACGCCCTCCAGGGACTGCACCTCGGGGAAGAGCTGCCGGTAGGAGTCCATCATGGCCCAGGTATCCCGGTAGAGCTCGAGGTAGATCCTCATGGCCTTCTCGTTGGACGACCAGGCCAAAGGCGGCAGCTCGTGGAGCGGGAAGAACCTCGTCTCCTCGGCGTCGTCACCCGGCTCGGGCGTGCCCCCGGTCACCCTGACCTCGTAGGTGACGATGGCGAGGCTGCCGTAGAAGTAGTTGTCCACGGTGTCCACGTCGATGAGCCTGACGATCTCGCCGTCAACGCCCGCCTCCTCCCTGAGCTCCCTCAGGGCCGCGTCCTTCATCTCCTCGCCCGTCTCGGCGAACCCGATGGGAAGGCACCACATGCCCTTGTAGGGGTCCTTGGCCCTCTTGACCAGCAGCACCTCCCGGTCCTCGTTGACCACGATGGAGCTCGCCACGGGCAGAGGGTTCTCATAGAAGACCTGGGAGCACTGCATGCAGAAATCCCGGATCTTCCCTTCCATGTGCCGGTGAACCACGGGCTCTCCGCAATAGGGGCAATAGATCCGCTGTTTTTTCAATCAAGACCTCTCCGCGAACGGGGACCTGCACCGGAAGACCGCATCGTCCTTGGTGATGACGACCTCGCCGTGCAGGCGGGCATGCTCGTAGAGCATGCCCTGGAAGTACAGTACCATATCCTCCAGCTTTTGGGGATGGGTTTCTGCAACGTCCTTCATGATGAGGTGGCGCTTCTTGTCGAGGTAGCTCACGCAGTCTTCCACGCCCTCGAGGGGAAAGAGCAGGGTGTTGGGGTAGACGATCCGCTCCACGGAAGCGAAGTGCCGGGAGAGCACCTCCCCTCCGTCCTCGAGACTGAACGCCTGGAAGAGCCTGTTGATGGCGATCTCCCCGGGAGGGACGATGCCCGCCTTTTCCATGCACAGGGGCACGAATCTCGTGACCTCATTGAGCGAGTACCTGCTGTGGGTGACCGCGATGAAGATGCCGTCTTTCGACAGGACCCGGGCGATCTCGCCTACGAGGTGTGGGAAGAAGTACAGCGAGTAGCTGGCGACGATCAGGTCGAACCGTCCTGTCTCGAAGTCCCTGATGAGGTCCGCGTGCCCGTGGATGAAGGTCCCCCGATAGTCCATGGAGCGGGCCGTCTGGAGGAACCGGTCCCGGTTGTGGCGGTCGATCACGTCGATGCCCAGGATGCCGGCCCCCTCGTGCAGCCTCCCCCCGAGCCTTTCCATGAAGAACCCGTAGCCGCACCCGAGGTCGAGGGCCTCCCTGACCCCGGAGAGATCCAGCCCCTCCAGGGCCACGTCCCTGATGTCCCGGTCGTTGCGGGCATACTTGAGGATGATGTCCCTGGTCAGGATGTGGTCGGTGATGGGCTCGTAGGTGTTCCGGATGTCCTCGTGGGAAAACAGGTTCCCCATATTCACCTCGATTCCAGCGGCATGCAGGCCGGGGCACGATACCCTTGCCATGTCCAATATTTCATGTGTATTACAGTAACGTCCATCCATTCAGTATCAAGGAGGTTTCCATGTCCCGATCTGATGTATATCGTGAGCTTTCGAAAAAGGTGTTAATGGAAAATTCGACGATCCTTCCCCGGATCTGGCGCATGCTGTGCTCGGAGCTGGAAGCCGATATCGTCAACGCGCTGCCCGCCTCGGCCGGGGAGCTCGCGGAGAAGTTCGGCATGCCTGAGGAGGAGATGCAGGTGATCCTGAACGGGCTCTTCCGCCGGGGCGTGGTCATCGATGCGGCGAAAAACGGTGTCACGCTGTACCGGATGCCCAAGCACGTGGTGCAGCTCCACGACTGGACCATCTCCTGGGAGGGGATCTCCGAAGAGCTCCTGGAGCTCTGGCGTGAGTTCGAGGAAAAGGACTACCCGGGCCTGCTCGAGCTCGTCACCATGATCAAGATGCCCTCGTTCATGCGGGTGGTGCCCATCGGCGAGACGGTCAGTACGAAGAACCAGGTGCTCGCCCATGAGGACGCGCTCAAGCTGCTCGAGTCCTCCAGCACCATCGCCATCACCGACTGCGTGTGCCGGAAGCTCATGAAGCGCTGCGACAAGCCGCTGGGCGTGTGCCTGCAGCTGAACCGCGCCGCGGAATTTGCCATCAAGCGGGGCACGGGCAGGCGGATCGGCATCGATGAGGCCATAGCCGTCCTGAAGCGCTCCCGGGATGCGGGCCTCGTTCACCTCACGGAAAACACGGCGGCCAGGACGAACGTGCTGTGCAACTGCTGCACCTGCTGCTGCGAGATGCTCAGGTTCGCGTCCGACGTGAAGACCAAGGGCGTGCTCGCCCCGAGCCGCTACCTGGCCTCGGTGGACGCGGATGCCTGCACCATGTGCGCGTTCTGCGAGGACGTCTGCCCCATGGGCGCCATCCGTGCGGACTCCGGGGACTGTGCGGTCGTGGAAGCGGAGACCTGCATCGGCTGCGGGCTGTGCGCCCACGAATGCCCGGCAGGCGCCATCGGCCTCGTGGAGACGAGGCCGGCCGACTTCATCCCGGCCTGAGGGGCGGGAAGGCTCAGACCAGGTAGCTGCGCACGATCCCGTGCAGGTCCTCGATAGCTGCCTCCATGGTGGAGGTGTTGAGGACGTAGGCGTCCGCCAGGGCGATGGGGATGGCCGCCCCGTAGTCGATCTCGCGCTTGTCGCGCCTGTCGAACTCCTCGGGGGAGTCGTCCGGCCTGCCCCGGGAGATGATGCGCGCCTTCCTCAGGGGCCTGGGCGCGAGGAAGGCCACCACCACGGCGTCGGCCTGCTCCCTGACGAGCTCGATCTCGGGCCAGGAGCGCATGCCCTCGAGGAACACCACCGGGCTGTCCTGCTCGAGCGCCCTGGCCAGCGCCCGCCTCGTCACCCCCATGCCGTCTTCCCCCCTGAGCTCGGTGGAGACCGAAGCCATGGTCTCGGGCCCCGGTTCGAGCCCCCGGATCTTGAGCTCCGCCCTCACGATGTCGCCCGTGGAAAAGATGGGATACCCCTCGGTCAGGGCGTACTCACCGGCAATGCTCTTGCCCGATGCAGGCATGCCCACGATGATGAAGATCTTCATAATCCCCCCCAATCACGCCTTGTTGAGCCACTCCGTACAGGCCTTCGAGATGTTCGCCCAGGGCCCGAAGAGCCGGTCGGACAGGTAGGCCGCCAGCAGGCTCTCGAAGAGCTGGACCCCGGTTTCCAGGAGCACCATGCGCTCGAAGAAGACCGCGTCCCGCTCCATGGCGGGATCGGTCATCTCGTCCTTCTCGATCTTCACCGGCGGGCAGGAAAAGGAGGCGAACGCGAAGATGTCGCCCTTGAGGCTCAGCTTCCACTTGAACATGTCCTTTTCGAAGTAGAGCGTTGCCTCGGTGATGTTCTTGCCGCTCTGGATGGCCTTTCGCGCCTCGGAGAAATCCTTCTGGGGGCCGGTGATGGAGCACTTGCGGTTGCCGTCCTCGTGCTCCTCGGTGAGCACGAAGCGGTCGTGGACAAAGGCGACGAACAGGTCGCCCACCTCCGCAGGACCTTCCTGCGTCACCTTGTACTCCGAGGATCCCTCGGAGCTCCGGTACATGAGCCACTGGAGAAACTCCCACCCGAGCCACCGGTTCTTCTTGATCTGCAGGAGCACATCCTTCGAGGACGCCTGGTTCAGCCGGTCGAGGGCCTGCCTCTGGTCGTCCGGAAGCGCCCGCTCCGCCCTCCTGATGGGGTGGATGGGGACGAGCGACAGGTCGTCAAAGGTCGCGGCAAACTCGTCCTCGATGCGGTCGAGGACCTTGGTGGAGATGTTCGCCACCGTGACGATGCCGGTTTCGAGGTTCCAGAGCACGTCGAAGACGGATGGCTCGGGCAGAGATTTGGCCAGCAGGGCGGCGTGGACGTTCTCCCTGATCTCCCGCTTCCGGGAATACGGCACCTTGTTCAGCTTGGGCCGCTCCTTGAGCCACTCGGCACACTCCTTTTCCACGAGGTTCTTCACCAGGGCGGCCGGCACCTTGCGCACGTCCCTGCGGAGAGAGAAGACGCAGTAGTCTTCGAAGTTGAACGAGCTCAAAAGTTCGAAGTCGGAGCTCGTGTTCTCGTCGAAGCGCACCCAGCCGGCCGACTCGGGGTCAGGGGTGGAATCGATGGGCTCGAACCGGTTCTCCATGAGGCGCTGCTGCACCCACAGCTTCGCGTCTTTGTCCGGTATCGTGCCCTGGACTTCGTACTGGTAGATGCTCACGGTATTCGACATGATTCCCATTGACCCCTCCTCCTGAAGCTTTCAAACAGGTCAACGGAATACACCATTGTCCCTGCTCAGGGCAACGGCAAAATCCGGGGCAGCAGCCCCGCCGTGGAGGGGGCAGGGCTGTTCGGTTTTCCACTTCCTGGAGGGATTGGAGACAATGATCCTGTGTACAGGTATCGAGAGGGGATACAGCCGGTACGACGGGGACCCGGCTTCGCTCAGGGCCCGACTCTGGGTCCCTGGCTTTCCTTGATCCAGGGGGCCTCGTTCCTCACGTGGTCGGACATGGCAGGGCCCTTGCTCCTGCTTGTGGAATAGTCGATGACGATGGAGATGCGGCGGTTCTTCGGCGACAGACGGTTGTCCTTGTCCAGGGGCCTGGTGTCGGCAAAGCCCGCCACCATGTCGATCTGGTCGGACCTGATGCCGTTCTGTTCGAGCTCGACACGTGCGCTCGACGCCCGCGCCGTGGAGAGCTCCCAGTTGGTCTGGCTCCTTCCGCTGTACTTCGAGGAGTCCGTGTGGCCCTCTATGATGATCTTGTTGTCCACACCGATGAGCAGGGTGGAGATATCCTTCAGAAGCGCCTTGCCGCTCTCGCTGATCACGGCGCTCCCGGGCATGAAGAAGGAGTCCCCGCTGGTGTCGGTGAGCTCGATTCTGAGCTTGCCGTTGTCGGTGATGACCATGACGCGGTCGCTGCTGTTCTTGGTCTTTTCCTTGATCTTCTCCTTGAGCTTGCTGGCCGCGTCGCTCACCGCCAGCGTCTTGGGCGCTACCTGAGTGGGGATGTTGGTGACGTCGAACACGCCGGGGCCCGGGATGTCCCGCGCCTTGCCCACCGCCGAGCCGCCGCCCCTCTCGAAGATCGAGTGGTTCTGGAAGTACTGGGAGAGCGCGATCTTCTTCTGCTCGGAGGTCATGTTCAGCAGCCACAGGAGCAGGAAGATCGCCATCATGGAGGTGATGAAGTCCGCGTAGGCCACCTTCCAGGACCCGCCATGCGGGGCTTCGCCCCTCTTCTTGAACTTCTTGATGATGACGGCCTGGTCGAACTTGTCGGACATGGCTTACTTCTTGCCTTTGACGATCCTTTCGAGCTCGTTGAAGCTCGGTCTCTCGCTCTCCGGGATGGCCCTGCGGGCGAACTCGATGGCGATCTGCGGCACCGAGCGGGCCACGAAGGATACCAGGGCGATGCGGATCACGTGATAGTACGACTCCTCTTCCTTGATCTTGTGCTCCATGAGCGAGGCCAGGGGTCCCACGAAGCCGTAGCACAGGAGCACGCCCAGGAAGGTGCCAACCAGGGCCGCGCCGATGGAATGGCCGAGCACCTCGGGGGGCTCGTTGATCTTGCCCATGGTGAGCACGACCCCCAGGACCGCGGCAACGATACCGAGTCCGGGCAGGGCGTCGGCCGCCTTGGCGACCCGGTGAACGGGATGGCTCTGCTCCTCGATGTTCGACTCGATGTCCACCTCCAGGAGATTGTCGAACTCGTAGGGCGTGATCTCGATCGAGAGCAGGGTCTTGATGCTGTCGCAGATGAAGTCCAGGGTGCGGTGGTTGCCGAGGATCTCGGGGTAGCGCTTGAAGATCTCGCTGTTCTCCGGTGCTTCCACGTGGGTCTCCACCGCGATGATGCCCTCTTTGCGCATCTTGTTGAAGATCTCGTAGAGGAGCGTGAGCACCTGGATGTACTTTTCCTTGTCGTAGGACTTTGAGCTCAGGGCGCCTTTGATTGCATAGAGGATTTCCTTGAAGACCTTCATGGGGGACATGATGAGGGTCGACCCGACCACCGCGCCCCCGATGATGAGCACCTCAACGGGCTGGAAGATCGTAGCAAGATTGCCGCGTTCGAGGACGAACCCGCCGAGTACGCTCACTATGACTATCGCAGCACCGATGATAACGTTCATTCTGGAACAACTATCGGCTGTTCGGAGAAAAAAATATAATCGAAAAAGCGGACTTTCAAAGGGGGGGAAGAAAGAAGAGAGGATTAAGGAAAGGCCGAATGTCCTTCCCGGCCTGCACCGATGGTCAGCGCAGGCCGGGAAGTGCGATCACTTTCACTGGGTCGGCGGTGTCAGGGGCGAGAGCTCCAGCTCCACCCTGCGGTTCTGCTGGCGGCCTTCGGGGGTATCGTTGGAGGCAATGGGCCTGGTCTCGCCGAAACCCACGGCGGCTATCCGGTCGGGAAGGACCTGATGAGAAATGAGATACTGGGCCACGCTCTGAGCCCTGCGCTCGGAGAGGCCCTGGTTGTACTCGTTGCTCCCGACGTTGTCCGTGTGGCCGTAGATATTTATGAGGGTCTTGTTGTACTCGTTGAGCACCAGGACAACGGAGTTGAGGACCTCATAGAAATTCGACTGGATGTCAGCGCGGTCGGTCATGAAGGTGATGTTGCCGGGCATGTTGAGGACGATCCGGTCGCCCTGCCTGGTGACGCTCACGCCGGTGCCCTGGAGCTTCTGGCGGAGCTGCGCCTCCTGCCTGTCCATGTAGTAGCCCACGCCGCCGCCGGCAAGCGCACCTACGCCCGCGCCGATGAGCGCATTCTTCCTGCGCGACTCGCTGTTGTGGCCAGTGAGCGCTCCCACGGCAGCACCTGTCGCCGCGCCGATGCCGCTCCCCCAGGCGGTCTTGCTCACCTTTTTCTCTCCCGTGTACGGGTCGATGGTGCACCCCTGCACGAGAAACACGATCAGTACCGATGCCAGTATCCCGTAGCTCATTCTCCTCATGCTCATTCTCCTTTTTTTTCCTTATAGTAACCTTTCAAACGGCACGTGAAAATACCCCGAACAGAATCTGCGCCGCAAGGACCATCATAAGCGAGCCGGCTGGAAGGGATCAACCCTTTTCTTGAGGGCCGCGTGCCGCCGGCTCGAGGTCGGCCTTCTCAGTGCCGCGCTGCGGGAGGGCGATCAGTGGAAGAAGAAGTAGGTTACGGCGGAAACAGCAGCGGCACAGGGGATGGTCAGGATCCACGCCCACACGATGCGGCCTGCCACGCCCCACCGGACCGCGCTCAGACGTCTCAGGGACCCCACCCCCATGATGGCGCCCGTGATGGTGTGGGTGGTGCTCACGGGTATGCCCATCGCCGTGGTGACGAACAGGGAAAAGGCGGCGCCGGTTTCGGCGCAGAAACCGTCCACGGGCCTGAGCTTCGCGATGCGCTGACCCATGGTCTTCACGATGCGCCAGCCGCCGAACATGGTGCCCAGGGCAATGGCCGCCTGACAGGAGATGACCACCCAGAAGGGGATGTAAAACTCCGTCCCCAGGAGCCCGGCGCTGAACAGGAGGCCCGCGATGATCCCCATGGTCTTCTGGGCGTCGTTTCCCCCGTGCCCCAGGCTGAACATGGCAGCGGATATGAGCTGACCCTTCCTGAAGATGTGGTCTACGCGGCTGGGCGTGGACCTCCTGAAGAAACGGTGTACGATCACCCCGAAACCCAGCCCCAGGCAGAGACCCACCACGGGGGAGATGAAGATGAACAGGATGATCTTGAAGATGCCCGAGTACACCAGTGCCGTGGGTCCGGTCTTGGCCAGGGCGGAACCGACGAGGCCGCCGATGAGCGCATGGGACGAGCTGGTGGGAAGCCCCACGTACCACGCGGCGATATCCCACAGACAGGCCCCCACGAGGGTCGCCAGGATCACGTTCGGATCGATGATGTTCACGTCCACCACGCCCTTGCCGATGGTGGTTGCCACGTGGAGCCCCAGGAAGAGAAAGGCGATGAAGTTGAAGAACGCCGCCCAGAGCACGGCACGGCGGGGCGAGAGCACTCGGGTGGATACGATGGTGGCGATGGAGTTGGCGGAGTCGTTGAATCCGTTCAGGAAATCGAATACCAGCGCCAGGAGGATGAGGAAGACGATGAAGGATGTCATCTCTTGTACGCGGGTCTCATGCCTGCTTCACGATAATGGACTCGATCACGTGGGCAACGTCCTCGCAGATATCCAGCACCGTTTCGGCGAACTGAAATATCTCCTTCCATTTGATGAGGTACACCGGGTCCGTCGCCGTCTCGAAGAGCTTGGCCAGGATGGCGTCCCGCATGTTGTCCCCGATGTTCTCGAGCCGGTTCACCTCGATGCAGGAATCCAGCGCACCCTGGGGGTGCTTCGTGTCCTTCAGGCTCTCGATGGCAACGGTGAGGGCCCGCACGGACTTGTCGATAACCTTTGCGAACTCCACGAGGTCGTGGTTGACCTCCTGGATCTTGTAGACCTTCATGCGGTTGGTGATGGTGTAGATCATGTCGATCACGCTGTCCAGTTCCTTGGTCAGCGTGTAGATGTCTTCCCGGTCGAAGGGGGTGATGAAGGTCTTGTTGAGCCGGTCGATGATGTCGTGGGTCACCTCGTCCGCCTGGTGCTCGAGGCTGCGCATCTTTTTTACGGCCTCTTCATCGTAGCTGCCCTTGGATGTAATCTCCAGGAACAAGGTCGCCGACATCACCGCAAGTTCGGCCTGCTTGCTGAAGAGTACGAAAAAATTCTCATCCTTGGGTAGAAAACTGAAACCCATCTAGGCCTCCTTGAGCTCATGCTTGCTGGTTAAGTTTCTGTGAAGACGTGCCATTCATAATAGGATTCTCGTGCCCAGTCAAGGTTGGATCCAGGGTGATTTGGTAAGGATACGCGAGAATATCGAAGAACACGGGGGGCATTGCCGGAACAGGCCCCACCCCGGCGGGCAGCCCTGACTGCACCTCGCCGGAAGCCTTCCGGCCGGACAGGCGACGACACCATCACCCTGGAATGAAAGGAGGAAAAGCAGCAGATATTTCATTATTTTCTCCCAAATCCTGGAGCACATTGCTTCCAGGGCCATGAAAAAGCCCCCGGCGTGGAGACCAGAGGCATGAATCCCGGGCAAGCCCTGATCCCTTGAGCGCTGCAAGCTGCTGGAGATCAGACCCTGCCTTCCCATCCTCCGGAGCGGACGGGAAGGAGGATTGAAATTATGAGGTGAGGGTACATCATTCATCTCATCGTGAGGTGAAGCCATGCCAGATGAAGAAAAAAAGCAGTCGTTCCCCCCCCAGCACCAGGAAAAGCATCCAGGCAGAAGGGAGGAGATGCTGCCGAAACCGAAGACCGACGATCCGGACTACCGACCGTCGGGAAAACTCAAGGGCAAAATGGCCCTGATCACGGGCGGAGACAGCGGGATAGGGAGGGCGGTGGCCATCCTCTTTGCCAAGGAAGGGGCGGACGTGACCATCGTGTATCTGGAAGAGCACGAGGATGCCCGGTCCACCAGCGCCGAGGTGGAAAAGCACGGCAGGCTCTGCCTGACCATCCCGGGCGACATCGGTGACGAGTCCTTCTGCAGGGATGCTGTGCAGAAAGGAGCGGAGCGGTTTGGACGGCTCGACATCCTCGTGAACAACGCAGCCGTGCAGTACATCCACGAAAGCCTCGAGGGGATCGGCTCCGAGGAATGGGACCGCACCTTCCGGACGAACATCTACGGCATGTTCTACATGACCAAGGCTGCGCTCAAGTACATGGGCAGCGGCGGCTCCATCATCAACACCACCTCGGTGGTGGCCTACCAGGGCCACCCTCTGCTCATCGACTACGGAGCCACCAAGGGAGCCATCGTGGGTTTCACCAGGTCGCTCTCCCTGAACCTGGCGCCGAAGGGCATCAGGGTGAACGGTGTGGCTCCCGGCCCCATCTGGACACCGCTCATCCCCTCATCGTTCGATGAGGAGCAGGTCAGAACCTTCGGGCTCAACACGCCCATGGGACGTGCGGGTGAGCCCGTGGATGTCGCACCGTGCTATCTCTTCCTTGCATCGGAGGACTCTTCCTACATGAGCGGGCAGGTACTGCATCCCAACGGCGGAAGGATCGTAAACGGCTAGACAGCCGGCTGTCCACGGAAACGCTCGAAGCATTGCTGACCCGGCAATCCATTCCAGGGATCACGATACAGCTCCTTTCCTTATGTTCTGTTCGATGATGTGGTTGCCGGATCGGTAAAATCTAACAAAGGGGTGTCTTATGGCTGATTCAGAAGTCCACGGACTGGAAACGACCATTCAGAAGACCAATGAATGGATCAATGAGATACAGGAAGAAGTAGGCTACATGGACAAGGAGGAAGCTTACCTTGCCCTGAGCTCCACGCTGCACGCACTGCGGGACCGCCTGATGCCCGAGGAGGCCGTCGACCTCGGCGCACAGCTGCCCATGATCATCCGCGGCCTCTACTACGAGGGGTATACCCTTTCGGGCAAGCCCCTCAGGATCAGGAGCAAGGACGATTTCCTCGCGCTCGTTGGCAGAGAGCTCAGGAGAAATCCCGAGATCGACCCCGAAGAGGCTGCCGAGGGGGTTTTCGCGGTACTGGACAAAAAGATCTCCAGGGGGGAGATCAAGGACATCAAGAGCCAGCTCCCCAGGGACATCAAGGAGCTCTGGCACTAGGAAACCCGAAGGGCCGGCCGCTCAGGGACCATGAAAGCGGCACTGAGGGGGGTCGGCCGCTTCCCGCCCTGACCCCGAACGTGCGGGGGTCTTCACGGCTTGCCAACCCTGTCAACCCCGTAGCGGGGGAAAACCTCCACCACCGCAATGCATCAGTGAATGGGATGGCTTGGTTGAGACACCTTCGAGAGTGCTTCTCCGCCCATTTTCTCCTTTGCCTGCGACTTGGTCGCAATATCGCCCAGGGAAACGATGCCCGCCAGCCTGCCTGAAGCGTCGGTGACTATGAGCCTGCGCACCTTGCTCTTTTCCATGGTCTGCACGGCCTCTTCGACGGGTGAATCCGCCGGGCAGGTGATGACGTCCGTGCTCATGATGTCGCTCACCCTGGTCTTCGAAGGGTCCTTGTTTTCCGCGAGCCCGCGCACCACGATGTCCCGGTCGGTGAGGATGCCCACGACCGAGTTGTCCCGCTCCACCGGCATGACTCCTACATCGAGGTCCTTCATCCTTTCCGCTGCATCCATGAGGGATGCGTCGAACGATATCATCTCGGGATTCGTCGTCATGATCTCCCGGATCTGCATGAGGTTCCTCCTTGTCAGGTATTCCCGGCCTCCCCTGTGCAAGCCTCCGTATCCATGCCCGCAGCCCACGCCAGCTTCCGTTCCTGATGCGCACCCTGAGATTCGAGGGAACAGGGGGTACTTGGGCAGTGTATTGGACCGGACACCGGATTGCCGCATCTCCGTGAGGCCAATCTTTGAAACTAAGGATATGGCACCCGTTTGCAATATCAACTTTGGGCCCATGGGAGCGCGCTTTCCGCCTTTTTTTCTTGCAGACCATACTGCGGCATCGCTGAGATCTCCCTTCCAGACAGCCGCTCATTCTCAAATCTTCCCGTGACTTAGCTTTATCCCCAAGACCCGGGAGCCTGTCCCCCGGATCCGCCCGCTGGAGGAGGCCCACTTGAGAAACACGCTGAAAACATCAAAAGAATCTTTTAGAGAGTATCACACCATGGCCGCTGGGGCCCGCTTCAGGCATCACGGGAATAACGGCCGTCACCCACGGTCCCCGTACCCGTCGGGGGCACTGAACGAAGGAGGTGATCAGGACAATCACAGGCTCTGGGTTGCCTCACACAGGGGGCGTTCAAGACAATATGAATGACAATTTTATATGAAAATCGATTTTTGAAGAAATATCAAAAATCGTTCATAAAAGCAAAGAAACCTTATGAGTCGGTACACTGGCGCCATCACCCTGCCCCAGCCATACGGTAGCTAACCCGGAGTGCCCATAGTCATCCTTGTCTTTTTCCATGGAAAGAGTATGAAGGCAGCAAATAACATAATATTTTCAGGAATTGTATAGGAGGGGTTCAGCATGGGTTCGAGATCGGTTGCGTATGCAGCAATTATATTCCTGGCTCTCTCTCTTGCAACAGTCGGATGCTCCTCGAAAAATCCTGCAAGCCAGACGGACGAGACGACAGCAGCCGGTCAGCAGCCGACTGGATCACCGGCACAGACCGAACAGGGAAAGGCCGGTGCAGACACTCAGGCAGCCGCACAGACCCAGGCAGGATTCGACAAGATAATCTACTTCGATTACGACAGCTACGAGCTCTCCCCAGAAGGAACCCAGACCCTCGCAGGTCTCGTGGATTTCCTGAAGGCAAACCCCACCCTCAAGGTCGAGGTGGCGGGCCACTGCGACGAGCGTGGAACAACCGAGTACAACATGGCCCTGGGTGACAGGAGGGCGAAGGCTGCACGGGACTACTGCGTTGCTCAGGGAATCGATGCGCAGAGGCTGACCGCCGTCAGCTACGGCGAGGAAAAACCCGCCGTCACCGGCAGCACCGAAGAAGCATGGGCAAAGAACCGGCGGGCCGAATTTCTGTTCAGCAAGTGATCACATAATAAATTAGGTGGTGATTTAAGCGCTATTATCTGCTATGAAAAAAATGGGCAGAAATAAATAAAGCATAGGAGAAAATGAGATGAAGAAGAGCTTTTTAACGGTTTGTCTTGTGGTTTTGGCGTTTGGGTTGATGTTCTCTCTTTCCAGCTGCCAGAAGAAGGCAGAAGAGCCTGCGGCACAGCCTGGCGTAACAGAGACCGCCCCGGCTCCTGACGCTGTTCCGGCTCCTGACGCCGTTCCGGCCCCTGAGGCTGCTCCGGCCCCTGACGCCGCCCCGGCTCCTGAGGCCGCTCCGGCTCCTGACACGGAAGTTCCGGAACCGCCCAAGCAGTAAAGTGTAATTGGGGAAGTAGGGAGGGTGTCAGGGCTCCTGACACCCTACCCCCTTTAGCAACATCCTTTGAAATTCCGGTTTATCCTCCAAGAAAACATCTTTTCTTTTCATTCAGACCAAGGCTGAGGGCACGGCATACGTCAGGGGATTCCTGCGCCCCGGCCCCGCACGCTCCATCGAGACAGGGCGAGATGCCCGGTATGCCCCTGGTTCAGAACAGCCACCTCACGAGGGGGAGCTTGAACCGGTAGGGCACATACCTCAACGGTATGTCGAAGAGCATGGTGTTCTTCACGATGCTCTTGGTGTGGCTGAAGGTGTCGAAACCCGTCTTTCCGTGATAGGCACCCATGCCGCTTTCGCCCACACCGCCGAAGGGGAGATACTGGGACACGAACTGCACCGTGGCGTCGTTGATGACGTATCCTCCCGAGGAGGTCTCCTTCCTCACCTGCTCCTGCCTGTCCCTGTCCCTGCTGAAGAGGTAGAGAGAAAGCGGTTTCGGCCGGGAGTTCACGAAATCGAGGGCAGCAGGGAGATCGTCGTAGGCGAGCACCGGCAGGATGGGACCGAAGATCTCCTCCTGCATCATGGGCGCATCCACGGGCACGTCGTCCATGACAGTGGGGGAGATGTAGAGCTCCTGGGCAAGGGCCTTGCCTCCGACGATGACGTTCCCCTGGTCCAGGAACGAGCACAGGCGGTCGAAGTGGGCCCGGTTGACGATCCTGGCATAGTCCGGGCTCTGCCTGGGGTCCTGCCCGTAGAATCTCGTGACCGCGCTTTTCAGGGCATCGATGAAAGGGCCCCTGATCTCCCGGTCCACCAGGACGTAGTCCGGTGCAACACACGTCTGCCCGGCATTGAAAAACTTGGCCCAGGCGATCCTCCGGGCCGCATACGGGATGGTGATGTCCCGGTCCACGATGCAGGGGTTCTTCCCCCCCAGCTCCAGCGTCACCGGGGTGAGGGTGCGTGCTGCGGCCTCCATGACGTACCGGGCGACCCGCGTGCCCCCGGTGTAAAAGATATGGTCGAAGCGCACCCCCAGGAGCTCCCTCGCCACCTCGGGCCCCCCGGTGACCACCGAGATGTACGCCGGATCGATGTTGCGGCCGATGAGCTCTTCGATGGCGGCGGCAGTGTGGGGGGGAGACCTCTGACGGCTTGACCAGGGCGCAGTTACCTGCGGCCACCGCGCTGACCAGAGGAACCATGGCGAGCATGAACGGGTAGTTCCATGGCGCCATGATGAGGGTTACGCCCAGGGGCTCCGGTACGGTGCAGCACGACGAGGGCAGCAGGGGCAAGGGGGTCATGACCCTCCTGGGCCGTGCCCAGGTATCGAGCTTGCGCAGCGCAAGCCTGATCTCGTTGAGCGTGATGGCGATGTCCCCTGCGTAGGCCTCGAGGGCCGGCTTCGACATGTCCTTTTTCAGGGCATCCATGATGTAGCCCTCTTCCTTGCGGATCAGGGAAAAGAGCTTTTTCAGCATCTCCTTGCGGTGATGCAGATCCTTCGTGACCCCTGATCTGAAATACTCCCTCTGCCTGTCAACGATACCGGCAATCCCCATTGCCCCCTCCTTCCTGCGTGCTATAAGTAATTATACATGAGCCCTACCCTTCGCCAAGGGCAGGGGTTCCCGAAAAGGCCGCGTATCCAGGTGGTGAGCATGCTCGCATGCGTCGGGACATCGGGATGGAATTACGATCACTGGAAGGGGCTCTTCTATCCTGCAGGCCTTCCCAGGTCCAGGTGGCTCGACCACTACGCCTCCACCTTCACCACCGTGGAGGTGAATGCGACCTTCTACCGCCAGGTGGGTGCGGGCACGTTCGAAAAATGGAGAAGCGGGACCCCGGATGGTTTCGTCTGGGCGGTGAAGGCGCACCGATTCATCACCCATACCAGGAGGCTCAGCGGGGTCGAAGGGCCCGTGAAGACGTTCCTCGATGCCGCCTGCAACCTCGGGGACAAGCTCGGGCCCATCCTCTTCCAGCTCCCCCCGTCCCTTGCCTTCGACGCCCGGACCGCAGCCGCCTTCTTCTCCCTTCTCCCGGAAGGGCTCCGGTATGTCCTGGAGGCCAGGCACGCAAGCTGGACAGCCCCCGATGCCCTGGCCATGCTGGAAGGTCACGGCATTGCCTGGTGCATCTCTGACACCGCAGGCCGCTACCTCTGCCTGGAGGCCCTCACCGCCCCCTTCACCTACCTCAGGCTCCACGGCTCCCGAAGGCTCTACGCCTCCGAATACTCCCCTGCCGAGATATCGGGCTGGGCGGAGAAGATCCGTGCCTGGAACCTCCCGGCCTATGTGTACTTCGACAACGACTACATGGCGTATGCAGTGAAGAATGCGCTTGAGATGAGAGAGGAGCTCAGCAGGGACGGGGAACAATGAGGGGGGTCGCCAGTGCGGCTTATCAAGAAAGGGGAAGGAACAAGGTGGAGCGCTTCTGCTCAGGAGCGCTCTTCCGTTGCAGCTTGAAAAAGAACCGGCCGTTCTTACACGGATTGGCCTTCCTGGTGCGGCTTTTCATCTTTTGAACACGTGGATGAGGCAGACTCCGCCTGCGCCGACCATGTGGGCCAGGGCGTAATCGACCCGCTTGGGGATCTGCCGGTAGCCGCACTGCCCCCGCATCTGCCAGAGGATCTCGGCCACCTGGCCTACACCTGTTGGACCCACGGGATGCCCCATTGAGATCAGGCCGCCGCTCGTATTGACTGGGTGCTTACCGGTGATGGCCGTCACGCCGTCCTCGACCAGCTTTCCCCCCTGCCCCGTCGGGCATAGGCCAAGCGCTTCGAGGTAGATGATCTCTTCGATGGTGAAGGCGTCGTGCAGTTCGATCAGATCCAGGTCTTCCGGACCGATGCCGGCCTTGTCACAGGCTTCCCTCGAGGCCAGTCTGGTCAGGGTGACGAAGAAATCGCCGTCGGGGGGGGTGCTTCTGTTCACGGACGCGGCCACGGTCGGGCACGGCTTGTCAGTGAATTTCCTCGCCATCTCTTTTGCGCACACCACCACCGCCGCAGCACCGTCATCCATGGGACAGCAGTGCAGCACGGTCAGGGGATCCACCACCATGCGGGCATTATTGGCCTGCTCCAGCGTGCATGGCTTCTGAAAGTGCGCGTAAGGGTTCAGGCTGGCGTTGAAATGGCTCTTGACCGAAACCTGGCCCAACTGCTCCCTTGTTACGCCGTATTCTTTCATGTAGTGCCGGGCCAGGTCGGCAAAGTACTGGACCGGCAACACCTTCCTGAACTTTACATCCACCCGTTCGTCCTGTTCCTGCCCCTGCCGGGACGGTTCAGGTTCGGGCGGCGCAACGTTTTCCTGCTTCTTCAGGGGTTGGCCTGAAACGGGCGGGGCAACCTGGAGCTGAGAGCCGAGCTTGTCGACACCGAAGGCGAGCACGATATCGTTCTCTCCGGAGGCCACGGACAGGTACGCCTCCCTGAACGCGGACGACCCGCTGGCGGATGCGTTTTCCACAAGGGTGATGCCCAGACCCGTACACCCCATGCTGTTGCAGATGGCATGCCCCCCGGACACGCCGGGCTGTACCGTGCCACAGTACGCGGCCTCGATGTCTTTCCAGGCCATGCCGGCATCCTTCAGCGCGCTCGAAATCGCCTCCGTGCCCATCTCGATGCTGGTCCTGTCAGGAAACATCCCATAGCGATGAAGCCCGGCGCCGATGACAACGACATCCCTCATGATCTACCCCTTCCTGCTGCAAAGATGCGTGCGTTACACACAGTACATCGAAACAGAACCGTCTCTATTCTCCTCCGGTTCAGACAGGCATGCCGAGGCTGTCATCCCAGCCCCTGGCAACCCTCTCTTATTAACCGAATCCACGATAATTTTGCAATATATTTAGACATTATTTTGTATGACAATAGGTCAACCCTTGCATCCCGTACCTGTGCTCTCTGCAAGCGTTTCCAGAAAGCAAATCCCCTCATGTGCCGGAATCTATCGGAGAACGGAATGTCCAGGCTCAAGACATGGACATAGCCACGCACCCCTCTTTCTTGAAAACGCTGCGGACAAAGGCCGCTCCGGCCCCCGGCTTCCGATCCCTCGCCTTGACCAGCTTACGTGGCGACTTCTTCTTCCCTGCCCTCGCTCCCATGCGTATTTGCCATCCCACCACACGGAGCTATTATATGAAATGGTGCACCATCCATCCTCACGAGCACCAAGGGGGTGAAACAATGGAGATCAAGAGTCCCGCATTCGCCATGGGCGCGATGATCCCAAGGAAATATTCCTGTGAAGGCGAGAACGTATCGCCGCCCCTCATGTGGAAGGAAGTCCCGGAGAGAACCGAGAGCATAGCCCTCATCGCCGACGATCCCGACGCACCCATTGGCTCCTGGGTGCACTGGGTGTACTACGACATCCCGCCCCATGTCCAGGGGCTGGGAGAGGGGGTTCCCCAGGTGAGGAATCCCCCGGACGGCGGCGTCCAGGGCATGAACGATTCCCGCAACCTGGGCTATGACGGGCCCTGTCCCCCCTCGGGCACGCACCGGTACTATTTCAAGGTCTACGCCCTCGACAGGAAGCTGGGATTGCCTCCCGGAGCCGGCAAGGGCGAAGTCCTCGATGCCATGGACGGGCACGTCCTGGGGGAAAGCGTGCTCATGGGCTGGTTCGCGAGGTGATCACCGGGGCTTGATGAGCCTCTCCGAATCCGGTACATATCCCTGATGTCCATGAGAGATCCGTCCTATGTGTCCCTCTTCAGAACAGGGGAACTCGCATCCAGGACCCGGGAGGCACTCAAGGCCCTCGAAGACTGCTGCCTGTGCCCCAGGCAGTGCCATGCGGACCGCACCAAGGGCGCCGAAGGGGCCTGCAGAACAGGGAGATACGCCCGCGTGGCGAGCTTCTCCCCCCACTTCGGGGAAGAGCGTCCCCTGGTGGGATCATCGGGATCGGGGACGATCTTCTTTTCCTCGTGCACCCTGAGGTGCTCCTTCTGCCAGAACTACGACATCAGCCACCTGAACGAGGGTGCCGAGGTGGGCCCTGCGGAGCTCGCCGGCATGATGATGAGCCTCATGAGGGCCGGGTGCTGCAACGTCAACTTCGTCAGCCCCTCCCACGTCGTGCCCCAGATCCTCGAAGCGCTCCTCCTGGCCGTGGAGTCAGGCCTGAACCTGCCCCTGGTGTACAATACGGGCGGATACGACCGGGTGGAGACCCTGAGACTCCTCGACGGGGTCTTCGACATCTACATGCCCGACTTCAAGTTCTGGGACGAGGCTTTGGCGAAGAGATACTGTTCGGTTCCCGATTACCCCGGGAAGGCCAGGGAGGCCCTCAGGGAGATGCATTCACAGGTGGGTGACCTGGTCCTGGACGGGCAGGGCATCGCCCGCAGGGGCCTCCTGGTGAGGCACCTAGTCATGCCCGGGGGTATCGCCGGCACCAGGGAGATCATGGGCTTCCTCGCCCGCGAGATCTCGAAAAACACCTATGTGAACGTCATGGACCAGTATCACCCCTGTTTCAAGGCCGTGCATGACGACACCCTCTCCCGGAGGATCACGAGGGAGGAGTACGACCAGGCGCTGTACTGGGCGGCGCAGGCGGGCATAACCCGCATTGACGGGAGGGCCGGGCTCAGGATTTCCGGAGACTGACCCAGGCGCCGGCCTGTGAATGTCCCTGAAGGTCTTGATTTCCGGACCTTCGCGCCTAAAAGATGGCAATGGGCACAGAAAAGAAAAACAGGCTGGGGTCCTCAATGAGCCCCTACCTCCTCCAGCACGCGGAAAATCCCGTGGCTTGGCTTCCCTGGGGCGAGGAGGCCTTCGGGCTGGCCCGGAAGGAAGACAAGCCTGTCTTCCTCTCCATCGGCTATTCCTCCTGCCACTGGTGCCACGTCATGGCCCACGAGTGCTTCGAGGACGCGGAGGTTGCCGCCCTCATGAACGAGGCCTTCATCTCCGTCAAGGTGGACCGGGAAGAGCTTCCCCATGTCGACCACATCTACATGCGCATTGCCCAGATGATGACCGGGAGCGGGGGTTGGCCCCTGACCATCATCATGACCCCGGAAAAGGAGCCCTTCTTTGCCGCAACCTTCCTGCCCAAGCATACGAGGGGAGGCCTCATGGGCATGATGGAGCTCGTGCCGCTCATCAGGGAGGCTTGGAAAAAGGACAGGACAGAGGTGGAGGCCGTCGCACGGAGGGTGGCCAGGGCGGCGAGCGAGCCCGTTCCCCGGCAGGGAAGCGAAGCGCCCTTACCGGACCTGGTGCAGGGCGCGTTCAGCTCCCTGTTCCGGATGTTCCAGCCCGACACCGGAGGATTCAGCCAGGCGCCAAAATTCCCCTCCGCTCACCACCTGATGTTTCTCCTCAGGTACCACCGCAGCACCGGCTCCGCACAGGCCCTGGACATGGTGGAGAAGACGCTCGACGACATGAGCCGGGGAGGGATCTACGACCACCTCGGCCACGGCTTCCACCGCTATGCAACGGACAGCCTCTGGCGCATCCCCCACTTCGAGAAGATGCTCTATGACCAGGCACTCCTGGCCATGGCCTATACAGAGGCCTTCCTGGTGACCGGCAGACCCCTCTACCGCAGGATTGCCACCGGAACCCTCGACTTCGTGCTGCGGGACATGAGGTCGGAAGACGGCCTCTTCTACAGCGCCCTGGACGCGGACACCGGGAGAGAGGAAGGGGGGTACTATCTCTGGACCGTGCCCGAGCTCCAGTCCGTCCTGGGAGCGGAGGACTACAGGCTGTTCTCGGAGGTCTTTGCCGTAGAGCTCGGGGGAAACTTCCCGGAAGGCCGCCTCCACGGGAAGAACATCCTCTTCATGAAAGAGAGCGTATCCGAGATCGCCCGCAGGAAAGGCATCCCCGGCGACGTGCTCCAGGAGGCTGTCGACAGGATGTCCGGGACCCTGCTGGTTGCGAGGGGCAAAAGGCCTGCCCCCTACCGGGACGAAAAGGCACTGACCGACTGGAACGGGCTCATGATCGCCGCCCTGGCGAAGGCCGGAGCCGCCTTTGACGAGCCGCGGTACACGGAGGCCGCGTGCCGCGCCACCGACTTCATCCTCGGAAACGTCCACGACTCTGGCGGCCGCCTCCTCCACGCCTATCGGGAAGGCCGCGCCGATCACCGCGCTCTGCTCGACGACTACGCCTTCCTGGCCTGGGGTCTCATCGAGATCTACCAGGCGGCCTTCAGGCCCGCCTACCTCGAGAAGGCGCTGGCGCTCACACACGAGAGCCTCAGGCTGTTCTGGGACAGGAAGGAGGGAGGCTTCTTCCTCACCCCGGACGACATGGACGTGGTGATCACCCGTCCCAAGGAGCTTTTCGACAACGCGCTCCCCTCTGGCAACTCCGTGTCGCTCACGAACCTCATCCGTCTCTGGCGCCTCACCGGCGAGAGCGCCCTCGAAGAAAAGGCATCTCAGACCGCCCGGGCCGCGTCCGGGCCGCTGTCGACCGTCCCCGCCGCCGCAAGCTTTCTCATGGCCGGGCTCCTGCTTGTCTCAGGTCCTTCCCGCGAGGTGGTGATCGCGGGCAGGCCCGGGTCTGAGGACACCCTGTCACTGCTGAAGGCCGCAAGGTCGCTCTTTCGCCCGGAAGGCGTCATTGCGCTGAACACCGGGGACGATGAGGGGCCTGCCCTGGCACGGGACAAGCGCCCCTTCGAGGGACGCGCCGCTGCCTACGTCTGCCAGGGCAGCACCTGCCTGCCGCCCGTGACCGACCCCGGGGAGCTCCTGGAGGTGCTGTCCCGAAAGGCATGACCCTGGATTTCACCAGGCTCGGGCTTATTGTACCAGTATGATCGCAAGTGTTCATTCGGCGTATCTGTGGGGCACAGACGCCTTGAGTGTGGTGGTGGAGGCTGACATCCAGTTCGGCATACCGGGCTTCTCGATAGTGGGCCTGCCGGACAATGCGGTGAAGGAGAGCAAGGACCGCATCCGCTCGGCCATCCGCAATTCCGGGTTCGACTTCCCGCCGCGCCGCATCACGGTCAATCTCGCCCCTGCGGACCGGAAGAAGGAAGGGGGCATCTTCGACCTCCCCATCTGCGTTGCCATCCTCACGGCCCTGGGCGTCATCCCTCAGGAACGTGTGAAAGGCATCCTGTTCGTGGGAGAGCTGGGCCTCACTGGCGAGGTCCGGCCCGTGAGGGGGGCCATCTCGTCCGCCTTCCTGGCCAGGCAGAGGGGGCTTGCCGGGATCGTGTGCCCCGAGCCCAATGCCCGGGAGGCATGCCTGTCCGGCGCACGCGTGTGGCCGGTGGGAGACCTCAAGGAGATCGTGAGCCTCCTCAGGGGTCCTCTTCCAGAGCCCGCTGAGGTCCCCGATGGACATGCGGACCCGGGGGTGGCCGACGTTCCCGGCCTATCGGACGTCGTGGGGCAGGAGCTTCCCAAGAGGGCGCTGACGGTCGCCGCGGCCGGCGTCCACAATGTTCTGTTCATCGGCCCGCCCGGCGCGGGGAAATCGATGCTGGCCAGGCGGCTGCCCTCACTGCTGCCTGCCCTGTCCCAAGAGGAGGTCCTCGAGTGCACCCGCATCTACTCGGCAGCAGGCAAGCTCGGGAACGCCCCCCTCATCGGCACGCGGCCTTTTCGTGCCCCCCACCATACCATTTCGGACGTAGGTCTCATCGGCGGGGGCTCCATCCCGGCCCCTGGAGAGGTCACGCTGGCCCACAACGGGGTGCTGTTCCTGGACGAGCTCCCCGAATTCAGGAGGGCAGCGCTCGAGAGCCTGCGGCAGCCTCTCGAGGACGGTGTCGTCACCATCTCCCGGGCCCTGGCCGCCGTCACCTTCCCGTCGAGGTTCCAGCTCGTCGCCGCCATGAACCCCTGCCCCTGCGGGTTTCTCGGCCATCCCGCCAAGGAGTGCCGCTGCACCCCGGTGCAGGTGTCCCGGTACCGGAGCCGCGTCTCCGGCCCACTCCTGGACCGGATCGACATCCATGTGTGGGTCGATCCGGTGGATGCGTCCCACATCCTGTCGTCCGCCCACCCTTCCTCGCCTTCCCGCATCAAGGACCAGGTGGCCGCCGCCCGCTCCCTGCAGCGGGAACGGGGGTTCCTCAATGCACGCATCCCGGATGGGGAGATGGAGAGGCTCTGCAGCATCGACTCCCGGGGCAGGGGCCTGCTCGTCCATGCCATGAAGAGCTGCCACCTGAGCATGCGGGGCTTCAAACGGGTGATCAAGGTCGCCCGCTCCATAGCCGACCTCGAAGGCTCCCCCTCCATCGGGCACGACCACTTGGCGGAGGCGCTTCAGTACCGGCCTGACGGGGCGTCCCTGCTCATGGCCGTGTAGCCGGGACCGGCCCTGCCGGTCATCCGCGGGAGGCCTTCGCGGGCTCCTTTACGGCCACGGCCGCGCAGGCTCCCGCACCCCGTGCACCCGTGATGGCACCTCTCGAAATATCCCATTAATTTTTTCGTAATAATAAGACGATAGTTCGTCAATGAGCACAGGGAGCCACGTATCCAGTGGGTCGGCAGCATGAAGACGGGAGGAAACGTGTACGGCAGGGGATTTAAGTCGAAGCGGGGGATTCATCTGGCCGTAATGGGGCTTCTGGTGACCCTCGCATCCTCCTGGATCATGGAGTCGACATCCCATGCGACCGTGCAGCTGGAGAACGGCTCACCGGGCGGTACGGTGCCCACCCTGCCCCCCCATTTCACCGTGATGTGCCTGGTCTTTATCCTGCTGGCCGCCATCTTCGCCGTCTATTCATTCGTGCTGTGGAAAAGGCAGGCAAGAGGACTGGCAGTGCTGCGTGAGAGCGAGAACCAGAACTTCAGCTTCGTAAAGGCCCTCCAGGAGAGCGAAGAGAAGTTCCGGGCCCTGGCCCAGACAACACCCACGGCCGTCATGCTCTACCAGGACGACCGGTGGGTCTATGCAAACCCGGCTGCCCAGACCATCTGCGCGTACACCATGGATGAGCTCCGGAACATGAACTTCTGGGACTTCGTGCACCCGGACTACCTGTCCTTTGTCCGCAGCGAGGGCATGAAGCGCCAGCAGGGCCTTTCCGCCACCAGGCGCTACGAGCTCAGGATCATAGCAAAGGACGGCCGGGAGCTCTGGGTGGACCTCTCCGGCGCCTCCACCATGCTCGGAGGACGCCCGGCAGGGATCATCTCCGTTATGGACATCACCCAGCGCAAAGCCTCCGAGCTTGCTTGCCGGCAGAGCGAAGCGAAATACCGGAACATCCTCGAGATCATCGAAGAAGGCTATTTCGAGCTCGACCTCGAGGGCCGGTTCACCTTCTTCAACTCATCACTGTGCAGGATCCTCGGCTACACCCGGGAGACGCTCACCGGCATGGACTGTCGGGAGCTCATGGAGCCCGCCGTCAGGAGAAAGATCACCATCTCCGCCAAGATGATGTACGAGACCAGGCAGCCCCAGGAGGTCATCAATTCCGAGGTCATACGCGGAGACAAGACCACGGCCACCCTGGAGATGTCGCTGTCGCTCATCCTGGACCACGAGGAAAAGCCGGCGGGCTTCAGGGGCATCGTCCGTGACATCACGGAGCGCAGGCGCCTGGAGACACAGCTCCTGCAGGCCCAGAAGATGGAGGCCATCGGCACTCTGGCCGGCGGCATCGCACACGACTTCAACAATCTCCTCATGGCCATCCAAGGCAACATTTCTCTTCTGGGCATGGAGATCGAACAGTCCCATCCCTCCTACAGGAGGATCAGGCAGATCGAGGAGTGCATCCAGAGTGGCTCGGCACTGACCAAGCAGCTCCTGGGCTTTGCCCGGGGGGGCAAGTACGAGGTCAGGCCCTTGGACGTCACCGCACTGGTCCTGAAGACCTCGGAGATGTTCGAGCAGACGAGGAAAGAGATCAAGGTCCACCGGAAGCTCCAGGAGGGCATCGGGGGTATCGAGGTGGACAAGGGCCAGATCGAGCAGGTGCTGCTGAACCTCTACCTGAACGCATGGCAGGCCATGCCCGAGGGCGGGGAGCTCTTCCTCGAGACATCCCGGGTCACGGTGGACAAAGGCCTGGCCCTCTCGTACGACGCACGTCCGGGGAGCTACATCAGGATAACCGTCGCAGATACCGGTACAGGGATGGACGAAAACACCATGAGAAGGGTCTTCGAGCCCTTCTTCACCACCAAGGAGGTCTCCCGGGGGTCCGGCCTCGGCCTTGCCTCAGCGTACGGCATCGTCAGGAATCACGGGGGATTCATCTCCGTGTCCAGCAGGAAAGGCCAGGGAAGCATCTTCGATGTCTATCTCCCGGCATCCGACAAGACCGTGTCCGAGGAAGAGACAGGCAGGCAGACCCATACGCTCACCGGTTTCGAAACCATCCTCCTGGTGGATGACGAGGTCATGATCCTCGAGGTGGGCACCGAGCTCCTGAAAGGCCTGGGCTATCAGGTGGTCACGGCCGGGAGCGGTCACGAGGCGGCCAGGATGTTCGAAGCCGACGGGGACTCAATCGACCTTGTCATCCTGGACATGATCATGCCCGGGATCAGCGGCTCGGAGACGTTCGACCGGATCAGGCAGGTGCGCCCGGACGCGAAGATCATCCTCAGCAGCGGCTACAGCTTGGACGGCCACGCCGCCGACATCCTGAACCGGGGGTGCAGCGGATTCATCCAGAAGCCCTTCGACCTCGTGACGCTCTCCCGCAAGATACGCGAAGTCCTCGATCCCCTGCAGCCCTCAGCCGGGAGCTGACCGGGATCAAACCTTCTGCGCCGTCGTATCGTTCCAGAGGAACAGCTCGCTGACGGACTCGTCGCGATAGATCCGCTTGATGGCCTCGGCCAGGAGGGGTGCCACGCTCAGGACCGTAATCTTTTTACAGCCGATGGCCTCACCCTTGAGCGGGATTGTGTCCGTGACCACGAGCTCCTCCAGCGGCGAGGCATTGAGCCGGTGGATGGCCGGTCCCGAGAGCACCGGATGGGTACAGCAGGCCAGCACCTTCGTCGCACCCGCGTCCTTCAGAGCAACGGCGGCATTGGTGAGGGTGCCCGCGGTGTCCACGATGTCGTCGATGAGCAGGCAGACTTTGTCCTTCACATCGCCGATGATGTGCATGACATCGGACTCGTTTGCGCGCTCGCGCTTCTTGTCGATGATCGCCAGGTCGGCCTTCAGCGGCTTCGCGTACGCCCGGGCCCTCTCTACGCCGCCTGCGTCCGGAGAGACTACGCAGAGGTGGTTCATGAACCTGTTCTTGATGTAGTTCAGGACCACCGGCTTTGCAAAGAGGTTGTCCACCGGGATGTCGAAAAAGCCCTGGATCTGGCCCGCATGCAGGTCCATGGTCAGGACCCTGTCAGCCCCTGCGACCGTAAACAGGTCGGCGACGAGCTTGGCCGTGATGGGTGTACGCGGCGAGGCCTTGCGGTCCTGGCGCGCATACCCGAAGTAGGGCACGACAGCCGTGATGGTATGTGCAGAAGCGCGCTTTACAGCATCCAGCATGATGAGCAGCTCCATGAGATGCTCGTTTGCAGGAGAGCACGTGGACTGGACGAGGTAGATGTCCTTGCCACGGATGCTCTGGTGGATATCCACGGAGGTTTCGCCGTCGGAGAATCGCTTCACCTCGGCGCTGCCCAGTTCTATCCCCAGTATACTGCAAATACTTTCTGCCAAAGGCCGATTGGAATTTCCGGAAAAGACACAGATGCTCGTCTCCATGAACCCACGTTCTCCTTAGTATGCCAAATTGGCTGGGACGGGTGGACTCGAACCACCATAACGAGATCCAAAATCTCGTGTCCTGCCATTAGACGACATCCCATTGTGTTGAGACTGTTATTTCTAGATGCTCCGGGAATATCCTATAGTAAAATTACATCTCGCTGGCAATCTTAAGTTGATAGGTTTCCAAAATAGATTTCTCTATCTTGTCTCGTGTCTCCATGTTCAGGGGGTGTGCGGTATCCCTGAAGGTCCCATCCTTGCGCTTGCGGGATGGCATGGCTACAAACAATCCCGATGTTCCATGAATCACCCTGAGATCCCGAATAACGAAACAATCATCGAACACTACTGATGCGTAGGCCTTCAACTTGTCGTTATCCTTGACCGGATACACCTTTACCTCTGTAATCTCCATAGCTTACCCCCGTCAAACTTGTTGTGGGTATATACCGATACCCCTCATGACGCCTTAACTGGCTCATTCCATAACATATGTGTTCGTTATCCCTAAATACGCCAAAAACCGACGATCCACTTCCAGACATGAGAACCCCTAGTGCCCCTGCATCAAGCAGTTCTTTCTTAATCGGCTCGATTTCGGGACAGAGACCGAAAGCTGAATCCTCCAGATCATTCTGTAAAATCCGCTCCGGCACAATCAATTGTTCCATAACAACATTATTACTTTTATATGTTTTATCGTAAAGAGTCAATGGGCACTTGAGATGAAAATATACAAGTGCTGTGGAAATCTCAAGGGGGGGCACCACAATAAGATAGGATCTTTCTTCGAGAACTGCCTTCTGGAGGGGGATCTCGCCCCTTCCCCCCATGAAGCGTGGCTCGCGCAGGATGAAGAACGGACAGTCAGAGCCGATCCGGGCGGCCAGGTCCATGAGCTCGGCCGTGGAAAGCCCTGTCCCGAAGAGGTCGTTCATGCCCATGAGCACGGCAGCCCCGTCGCTGCTCCCCCCGCCCAGGCCCGCGCCCACCGGGATGTTCTTGACGATGTCGATGTGCACGCCACCCTTTGCCCCAGTCTCCCGGAGAAAGAGCTCTGCAGCCCGGTAGGCGATGTTCTTCCTCTCCTCGCAGCCCGACCCCGGCGCATGGAGACTGACGCCTTCGCCCGTGGGCTCGAGCTCGATCTCGTCGAACAGGGACACGGGCGCCATGAGGGTGAGGAGCTCATGAAAGCCGTCCTCCCTCTTCCCGAGGACCTTCAGGTACAGGTTGATCTTTGCCGGCGCCTTTATCTTCACTCGATGTCCACAGCGATATACAGTGGCCGGGAATTGCGTATGACAAGCATGAGCACGGTCCCGCCCTTCTTCACCTCTCCTATGGCCCCAAGATATTCCCTGACGTTTCTCACCCGCACGCCCCTCACCTCCTTGATCACGTCCATCCTCTGAATCTTCGAGAGGGCGGCGCTCGAGCCAGGCTCGATGTCCGTCACCACCACGCCTGAGCCTTCCTGCAGGTTCAGGCCCTTCTGGATCTCGGGGGTGATGTTCTCGATCACCAGCCCGAGCCTGTCCCTGGCCTTGCCCTTCGAGCCTTCGGGAGGGGTCCTGCCGCTCATGTCCGCGATGCGCTCTTCGTTGCGCTTCACGAGCCGGGTGGAGATGGTGAACTTCTTCGCATCCCTGAAGACCACCATGCTGATCTTTTCATCGGGCTTGAGCCCTCCGATGAGCCGGGTCAGGGAGCGGGGATCGGTGATGTCCTGGTTGTTGATCCTGAGGATGATGTCCCCCTTCTTCAGCCCTGCCCTGTCGGCCGGGTCGCCGGGATACACGTCCGTGACCATCGCGCCGGAGGCCTTCTCGAGACCCACTGCCCGGGCGATCTCCGGTGTGACGTCCTGAATGGCCACCCCCAGCCATCCTCTCGTCACCTCGCCCTTGTCCTTGAGGTCCTGGAGGATCTGCTTGGCCATGTTGATGGGGATGGCAAAGCCGATGCCCTGCCCGGACATGACGATGGCGGTATTGATTCCGACCACCTCGCCGTCCATGTTGATGAGCGGTCCGCCGGAATTCCCCGGGTTGATGGCCGCATCGGTCTGGATGAAATTGTCGTACGACCCCGCCCCGATCACCCGGGCCTTGGCAGAGACGATCCCCTGGGTCAGGGTATGGCCGAACCCGAAGGGGTTGCCGATGGCGATGACCCAGTCCCCGATCTCGAGGGCATCCGAGTCGCCCAGAATGGCCACGGGAAAGTCATCCTTCTTCGCCTCGACCTTGATGAGGGCGATGTCCGTGTTGTCGTCCTTGCCCACGAGGCGGGCCTTGTACTCTCCCTGCCCGTCCGAGAGGGAGACGTAGATCTCGTCGGCGCCCGAGATGACGTGGTTGTTCGTGAGGACGTACCCATCGCGGGAGATGATGAACCCGGAGCCCAGGCTCCTCTGTCTGGTGTCCTGGTCCGGGAGCTCCTCGAAGAACTTGCGGAAGAAATCGTCGAACCAGTCGTTCTGACCTCCGGGCCCCTCGTATCTCCGGTACATCTCATCGGAACCCATCTTCCTGGTCGTCCTCACGTTGACAACCGTTGGGCTCGCCGCCTTTGCGATGGCGCTCAGGGAAGGCATGCGGACATGGGAATTGCTCTCCTGCTTGCCCTCGCGCCAGAAGGGAAGAGCCTTTCCTTCCGGGGTGAGGTTGAAGGACGATGCAATGAACATCCCGATAAAGACCGAGCAGACCGCGACCAGAACCAAGATGCCGATGGATGGTATGCGTTTGTTCATGGATCACCCTTTCTGTGCTTGGACGAAGCTCATCCGCAACTCGTACAGGATGCCCTCCAGGAGGGCATCTTCCTCCCCGGTGAGGTTTCCCCTCGTCTTCTCCTTGAGGAGGGAGATGATGTCGATGTTCTGCTTGGCCAGGGCCAGATCCTTCACGATTTGGCCGGTCACGGGGTCGGGCATGCTCCCCATGCTGATCATGGCGGCGCTGGCAAAGCTCATGATGAGGGTGGAGAAATCGATGGCCCCTTCAGCCTCCTGCCTCGGGGAAGGGTCCTGGGGCCGCTCACCCCTCTTCGCCGACGCATCCTCGGACCTGCCCCGCTTGTCTGTGAAGGTGTACTTCTTCTTCTCGTCTTCCATACTACCTCCTTGACCTGATGCCCCGGTATCCGCCTGAAGCACGGGGCGCATTCAGCACGATCATCCCAATCGTTACAACCCTCATCCTATGCCGTGGATGGGGAATATCCTGTCCTTGATGAAGGCCACCTTGTCCCTCAGGTACACGTCGAGGTCCCGCTTGATCTTTTCCGCCAGGTGGTACGTGGGGTCGCGGAGCTCCTCGAAACCCTGTCCCTGGGGGAGCATGACCCCGCTGACGAGCCCCTCGTAGGGGTCGAAGGGCTTCAGGCCGTTGAGCTCGGCCCATGCAAGCGTCCAGCCGCGCACCACGTCGGGCACGCTGTAGCCCCCGCCACCGAGGGCAAGGGTCTTGGGACAGCTCTTCCTGATTTCCCTGATCACGTCGCAGTAGCCGTTGTTCGTGAGCCTCAGGTTCGTGAGCGGGTCCCTCTTCAGAGTGTCGAGCCCGATCTGGGCCACCACGCAGTCAGGCTTGAACGCGTTCGCCAGGGGCGTGTAGATCTCCCTGAACGTCCCGACATATGCCTCGTCGTCCGTGTATTCGGGCAGGGGCATGTTCACCGTGTACCCCAAGCCTTTGCCTGCGCCCATCTCGTCCTCGAACCCCTTCCAGGGGTACAGAGTCTCACCGCTCTGGTGGAACGAGATGAACAGCACATCGTCGGTATCGTAGAAGGCGTCCTGCACCCCGTTGCCGTGGTGGGCGTCGATGTCCACATAGAGGACCTTCCTGTATCCGGACGCGAGGAGCCTCTTGATGGCGATGACGATGTCGTTGACGTAGCAGAAACCCTCGGCATGGGCGTATCCCGCGTGATGCAGGCCTCCCACGGGGCTGAAGATCACGTCCGCCTGGCCCGAGGAGATAAGCTCGGCACCGAGGAGGGTGGCGCCGAGCACCAGGAGCGAGAAGTCGTACACACCCTTGAACACGGGGTTGTCGCCGGTCCCGAGCCCGTACTCCAGCATGGTGAAGTCAAAGGAACCGGTATTGGCACCCTTGAGTATCTCGACGTACTCCCTGGCATGGTACTCGAGCATGGCCTCCTCTGGGGCAGGCTGCGGTTCGAGCACCTTGATCCACGACTCGTCGAACAGGCCGTAGCGGTAGCAGAGCTCATAGACCATGGTGGCCTTGTAGGGCTTGAAGGGGTGGTACTCCCCCAGGCTGAAGGTATCGAACTTATTGGAATAGATGAAAACGGAATTCACATGCACTCTCCCGGAGCACCCCCGAAACGCAAGACCTGCCGAGGTCCTTCCCGCCCATGAACACCCCTGCTTCGGAACCGGGACATCCCTCAAGCGCTCGAGTTTTGCCTTATATACAGCACATCCCTCAATAACATAGAATCGCTAAACTTTAAACACCTGCATTTGTCCTTCCAGCCCCTGGGGATAAGTGCGGGGTTTCATATCATGTATAGACGCAGCCGGGAGTGTTGTGATACATCCCCTGGGAAGAACTGTGTACGAAAGGAAATCCTCCATGGATGACGGACTGGACTTCCTGCAGAGGCTCATCGGCAAAGAGAGCGGTCATGCGGAGACCATGCAGACCATCAGGGACATCGAGGGCCTCCTCGAACGGCTCACCAGGGACCAGGACAACCTCAGAAACGATTCCACGATCACCGGCAGGAAGATGAAAGGCGAGATCGACCACCTGGTCCGGCTCATCATATCTGGCGCAACGGTGCTGTATGCGAAAGAGCTCAAGGGTGCCCTGTGACATGCCGGCCCCGGGAGATCAGGCCGGGGTGCCCTCAGGAAGCACTGCCCCGGGGATGTTTTTCGTACTGAATGAAAAAGGAGGTCAGATCCGATGAGCGACTCCCCCATTTCCGAAGTAACCACCCCTGAAGCGCCCCGGGCGATCGGCCCGTATTCCCAGGCAGTGGCGGCAGGGGATTTCGTCTTCGTGTCGGGGCAGATCCCGCTCGACCCCGAAACCATGCTCGTCATCGAAGGCGGGATACAGGAGCAGACCACGCAGGTCCTGAAGAACATCCAGGCCATCCTGAAGCGCACCGGCCTCGGGCTCGAGAACGTCGTCAAAACGGAGATCTACCTGGATGACATGGCTCTCTTCGGGCCCATGAACGAGGTCTATGCCTCGTTTTTTCCCGGGAGCCCGAAACCCGCCCGGGTGACGGTCGAGGTTTCCCGGCTCCCCCGGGATGCCATGGTGGAGATATCCTGCGTGGCCTATGCCGGAAAGTGACCGGGGGCGAAAGCTCTTCGAGCGTCCTTGACGCCGGGGGCGTAGAGGCTTATGGTTGCGACAGGGTTTGTCCGGCGTACGGAATAGTCTCGTTTCATCCTGGTAACTGAACACCCACCGTTGTATCTGCTGCAGATACGGTCCTGGCTCGCAGTATGCCGGCACTTCTGCGCATTGAATGTTTTTTTAGGGAGGTTTTTTATGAAATGCACATGGTGTGCAGCCCTTTTCGTTTTATCGTTCATGTTCATCCTGCCGGCGCCTGGCTCTGCTGCAACCCTCCATCTGTCATGGAGAGCAAACAGCGAACGGGACCTCGCGGGATACAGGATTTACTGCGGAACGCGTTCCCGCACCTACGGCTCTCCGGTGGTCGTCGGCAGGGTCACAGCCTGTCAGCTGACCGGCATCGCCTCCGGAAAGACCTACTATGTCGCCCTCACCGCCTACGACACATCGGGCAATGAATCCTCCTTTTCCCCGGAGGTGAGCGTGTTTGTACCCGCCCGTGATGGGACAGCCGCTGCAGCCGTCGAGCTCATCAGCCCGCTCAAGGGGGCGTACCTGAGCAGCCCTCCGAAATTTTCCTGGAAGGGATCCGGCGTGACCATGTACAAGTTGTACATTTCCCCCGGCGGCAGGGAGTACACCAGGATATACTGCGGAAGCGCCGCGGCCTGCACTATATCCTCCTCTTTCTGGAGCATGTTCGTCCCCTCGGGCTCGACCCTGTACTGGTACGTGGAAGGGATCACAGTGAGCGGCCAGGTCTGCCCCAGCACGGTGTCCTGTTTCAGGAAGCTGTAGCTACGGCTCGGCGGGAAGGGCTGTCAGAGGCTGATGACGTACTGGTGGATCATCTCGGTGAGCTCGGCGACGAGACGGTCGGCATCGAGGGGGGAATGGAGGAACTTCACCGCATGGGCGATGCTCTCCACCGCGCTGTGCATGACCTTCGACACCTCCTGCAGGCTACCGGGGTCCCTGTTCGTGCAGTAGGGCCTGACGAGCTCGCTGATAATGGCCAGCTGCTCCTGCTCGAACTTGTCGAAGAGACTCCTCACGTCCGGGTCGGAGAACTTGAGCACCAGGGCTTCCTTGTGGAAGGACGGGTGGAGGTCGAACACCCGGAAGGCCTTCATGATGTGCTCCCTGATGTTGTCCCGTATGGGGATGGTGGCGTCGGTCTTCAAAGTGTAGATGTCCGTGACGAAGGTCCCGAGATGATCCTTCAGGATCTCGAGGAACAGGGCCCTCTTGTTTTCGAAGTAGCTGTAGAAGGTACCGATGGACACACCGGCCTCCCGGGCGATCTCATTGGAGCTCGTGCCCGCGAGCCCCTTCTTCGCAAACAGCTCCCGTGCAGCATCCATGATCCGCACCTTCCGTTCCATGCTCCTCTTCTGCTTGGGAATGCGAACGCTCATTCCGTCTCTCCCGGGCCGCACGGCCCCTCTCTTTGCTCTCCGCCAGTCACTATGATATATTTATTGACCCGACAAACACATCACAATAAACAGAATCCCGGCATGTAGCCGTATACCGTTGACGGCAATTGTGCCGGGCCAGTAAATGTTTGTATGAGAATTAATCCCCGATCCCCCCGGTGTCAATCTTAAATGTGAATAATAACTCACGTTTGACTTGACACAAGATTCCGATTATATTTATACACGAATAATGTGAGTACATGCTCATATTCGAGGAGGTAGGTATGAGACTGTCGCTTCTTCTCTTTATCCTGTCATTGAAACTCAAGCTCGCTGCGAAAACGAACCGGGCGTTCATGAACTACATCGGAACCATCAAGCTGAACATACTCATCAAGACAGCTGACGGGAAATGGGGGAGGCTCTTCGTCTTCAAGGAGGGCACCGTCTCATCGGTGAGCGGCGACAACCACGCCTGCGATGCAGCGCTCGTATGGTCCGATTCCGGCACCGGATTCAGAACCATGGTCAAGGCGAGCGACGAGGCCTCGTTCAGGGCGGCTGCGGCAGGCAAGCTCAAGGTGGAAGGCATGGCCTACTACATCCAGTGGTTCAACGATGCGGTCAAGCTCACCATGTAGATGGGACCCGGGGGCTCTGCCCGACCGGGATGCTGACGGCATACAAATCATATGAGGGGGATGCACATGGCACAGATTCTCGGAGGCCATCTCGTTGGAAAATATCTGAAGGAGGTCGAGAAGGTAGATACCGTATTCTGCATATCAGGCGGCCACATCGAGTCGATCCTGGACAGCTTCACCGAGTACCGGATCCGCACCATCGACGTCCGTCACGAGCAGGCCGCGGCCATGATGGCGCACGCCTGGTCCGTGTACACGAGCCGGCCGGGCGTCTGCCTCGTCACCGCGGGCCCGGGATTCACGAACGCCGTCACCGGCATCGCCAACGCATACCTCGACAATGCCCCCCTGGTGGTGCTCTGCGGCAAGCACCCCTTGAGGGACGACCTCAAGGGTGCGCTCCAGGAAATGAACCAGATCGACGTGGTCAAGCCCATCACCAAGTGGGCAGCCACCTGCTATGAAACCAGGCGCATCCCCGAATACCTGAGCATGGCCTTCCGGTACGCGGTGGAGGGCAGGCCCGGCCCGGTCTTCCTCGAGCTGCCGCCGGACATCCTCAATGTGCGCATCTCCAGGGACAAGGTGCCCATGGTCATGCGCCCGACACGCAAATACACGGTCCACCCGGGCGATTCGGACCTGAGGCAGGCCGCCGAGATCATCAACGAAGCGAAGCGGCCCCTGTTCCTCGGCGGAAGCGGCGTGGGCCTGAGCTGCTGCAGCATCGCCCTGAGCCAGTTCATCGACCGGACGGGCATTCCCTTCATCCTCATGAACTACGGAAGGGGCGAACTGCCGGACAACCACCCCCTGTCCCTGTGGGACGTGGGCAACGTGGGAATCCAGCTGGGCATCACCCAGGCGGACGTGATCGTGGCAGTGGGCTTCCGGTTCAACTGGCTCCTCCAGTCCGGGGCCATCATCCCCCCGGGCACAAAGGTCGTGCGCGCGGACATCGACCCGCACGAAATCGACCGCAACCGGACCGCGGACGTGGGCCTGGTGGGCGATGCCTCGTCGGTGCTCAGCGGGCTGCTGCCCTTCCTCAAGCGGGGCGACCACAGCGCATGGGTCAGGGACCTCAGGACGGCGAGCAACGCCTTCCTCGCTTCCGAGCTCGAGCTCAGGGAAAAGCCGTCGGACCCCATCCACCCCATCCGCCTGGTGGCGCAGATCCAGAGGTTCGTGGGCGACGACGCAATCTACGTGGTGGATGGAGGGGATACCCAGTACTTTGGCCTCACGGGCTTCATGTCCAAGGAGAGGGCCGGGGTCATGGCCACGGCAGCGGGCCTGCTCGGCTGCCTGGGCACGGGCATCCCCTTTGCCATGGCCGCCAAGCTGGCCAGGCCGGACAAGAAGGTCGTGCTCCTGAACGGCGACGGCTCCTTCGGGTTCAACTCCATGGAGTTCGACACCATGGTGCGCTTCGGCATCCCGGTGGTGTGCGTGGTGAACAACGACCAGGCCTGGGGCATGATCAAGCACAGCCAGGAGCTCTCCATCGGGTCGGACAGGCTGCAGTGCTGCGAGCTGGGTGTCAGGCCCTACGAGAAGATGGTGGAGGGCCTGGGAGGCTACGGCGAGCTCGTGACCAGGGATGAGGAGATCATCCCGGCGCTCAAGCGGGCCTTCGCATCGGGCAAGCCCGCCTGCATCAACGTCATGACCGACCCCACGGTGACGAGCCCGGCCACTCCGCTCTTCTATCAGTCGCTCAAGATCGAGTGAAGCCATGAAGGCCCTGACCTACAACGTAACGGTACCGGGATTCCTGGGGCTGCAGGTCCTGGGAAGGCTGAACAGGAAATACTACTACCAGGGCCCGCTCTCCACGGTGAGGCTCGTGGACGTCCCGGAGCCGGTGCTGCCCGGCCAGGACTGGGTGAAGATCAAGGTCAGGCTCTGCGGCTTCTGCGGGAGCGACCTGAGCCTCATCCTCGTCAAGGGCTCGGCCATGGCGAGCCCCTTCACCTCCTTTCCCTGCATCTTCGGCCACGAGACCGTGGGCGAGGTGGTGGAGGCCGGGGGCTCGGTGAAGGGCCTGGCAAAGGGCGACCGAGTGGCCGTCAACCCCAGCCTGACCTGCGAGCCCCGGGGGGTCTCGCCCCAGTGCCCCTCCTGCGCTGCCGGCCGCACCGGGAGCTGCGAGAGCTACGCCGACGGCGGGCTCGCACCCGGCATGTTCGCCGGGATCTGCAGGGATGTGGGAGGCGGGTTCGCCCAGTACCTGGTGGCCCACAAGTCGCAGGTCTACCGGGTGCCGGACTCTGTGGCCGACGAGTCGGCGGTCCTCACCGAGCCGCTGGCCGTTGCCGTCCAGGCGGTGCTGGACAACATGCCCGGCGAGAGCGACAACGTCCTCGTCATCGGCGGCGGCGTGATCGGGGCCATGATCGTCAAGGCCATCCGGGGCTTCGGCACGGGCTGCAGCATCACCGTGGTGGAGCCTTCCCCCTTCAGTGCAGACTATGTCAGGCAGGCCGGGGCTGACCACGTGGTGAGCGGGGACCTGCTGGAAGCCGCGGAGAGGATCACCGGCGCACGCGTCTACAAGCCCATGATGGGAGAGCGCATCGCTCAGGGCGGGTTCGACCGAGTGTTCGACACCGTGGGGAATGCCAGAACCTTCCAGAAGGGGCTCATCGTCACGGCGGCGGGAGGGACGGTCAGCCTCGTGGGCATCACGAAGACCGTTGCCTTCGACCCCACGCCCCTGTGGCTCAAGCTCCTGACGGTGAAGGGCTGCTACGGCTACAACTACAACGAGACGGCTACCGGCCGCAAACACGCCTTCGAGATCGCGCTGGACCTCATGGACAGGGGGAGGGTTCAGGTGCAGGACATGCTCACCCACACCTTCCCCATCGAGAGCTACAAGGACCTCATAGAGGTGAACATGAACAAGGGCGAGCACCGGGCCATCAAGACGGCCATCAGGTTCTAGCCCGGCCGGGCAGGAAAAAAGCGGCTCAGCCGCCTTCCCGCGCCCCGGGCCTGTTCCGGAACAGGCGCCCGTCCAAGGCAAAGGGGCTTATGCGCGAGTAGACGAGCACGAGACACGCCATGCCGAAGAGCAGGACGTCCCTCAGGACGTACCACCACGTGACGCTGCCCCCCGAAGGGCCGAAGCACCCGCACGAGATGTCGAGTCCCCGCATGAGGTTGAACCCCAGTGCGAGTGTGAACACCAGCAGGAGCCCGGCAATGACCAGCGCCCCGCCTTCAAGGAGCAGCCCGAGAACCAGGCTCAAGCCTGCAAGGACCTCCACCCAGGGCAGGACGACAGCGGCGGGGTTCACCAGCCCCCCGGGGAGGATGCGGTAGTTGGCGATGGCCTGAGCAAACCCGGCTGGGTCCATGATCTTCGTGATCCCTGCATACACGAACATGACGCCGAGAACGATCCGGGAGGCCAGGACCAGCGCGCCGGTGGGGTTCAAGCCGTACGAACGCGTCATGGCCCGCTCTCCTCGAAGGGCAGTCCCGCCTCGAACCACCCTGCCCAGCCTTCGTGCATGATCCTGAGCCTCTTTATCCCGCGGCTGGAGAGCAGGGCCGCGAGCTCGGAACTCTTGGTGCAGGCCGGGTCGCTGCAGTAGACCACGAGGTCCCTTCCCTCCGGAGGCCGGAAGCCGGCCACTGCCTGCTGGCCCTGGTCCACCTGGAGGTTCACCGCGCCGGGGAGATGACCTGCGGCATATTCCGAAGAGGACCGCGCGTCGACGAACAGGACCGTGCCCTTCTGAAAAGCGGCCCAGGCCTCGTACATGCCCATGGGTGGCGCGGACCCCTCCTCCGTGGGGAGAGAGGAGGTGCGAACCCACGGGAGCCCGTTGGGGCGGAGCGCATTGAAGCCGCCCCCGAGAACAGCCCCCATGAGCAGGATCAGGGCGGCCTGAAGCAGGGGCTTCAGGGATCGTTTCCCCAGCGTTTCGCCATCAGCCATTGCAGACCCTCATGCGTACTTGAACCTGTTCAACCCTGTCTTTACACGCGAACGAGACTGGTGGCAAGGGTTCAGGTGACGCGCATCGGCCTGCAGGGGAGAGGCAAGACTCCATCCTTCTTCATGCGGGCGACATTCTGTTCATCGATCCGGGGCAGCTCCCGGGATCCATCCTTCAGGCCGAACTCCGTGAGGACGGTGCCTGCCTCGGCGGCCGCGTGACAGACCTCACCTGCACTGATCACCTCCTCATGGTCGGCGTACCTCACCCTCATGCGCCAGGCCATGAGGTATCCCCAGTGAGGGCACAGGCACCTGTTGCCGGATGCCCGGAGGGGAAGTCCGGGGATGGAACAGGTAGCTTCTCATGAGATTCAGGCTCGAAGAAATCCTGGCACGGTCGACCTCGCTGCAGGCCAGCGCCTGAACGCCGCTTTGCCGGACCGCTGCCCTGAACTCCATGGAAGGGCTTTTCAGCACAAGGCCGCGGATCCGGTGCTCCATGAAGAACGTGCCGTCCTTCTTGAACCCGGACACGGGCAGGCACTCGCCCCCCAGGAAAAAGAGCAGCCTCCGGACCTGCCTGAACATGCTCCTTCCGTGATACCTGTCCGCCTCGTACGGCAGGCCGTTCAGCTCGAGGATAGTGGGGGTGATGTCGATGTGGGAGGTGGACGATGCCCTGACCTCGGGGAGCGCACGGGGAGAGAGGAGAACGAACGGCACGTGGAAGGTCAGGGGAGTCAGCCAGTTCACATCATCGTCTTCGAAAAGGCTCGTCTCGGAGGGATGCCTCAGCCCGTGGTCGCCGGTGAAGATGAAGCACGTGCGGGCAGCCTGGCCGCTCTCTGCAGCGCACCTCATGATCTCTCTCACCAGGTTCAGCTGCCAGAGGGCATTCGCCTTGATCAGGGACTCCTGGGAGCCGTCCCCGGAATAACCCGGAGGGGCGTTGAACGGCGAATGGGAGCCCTGGGGGAGCAGAACCAGCAGGAACCTGTCCCTGCGGTTCGACCGCATGATCTGAAGGGCATCGTGCAGCATGGCCTGATCGGCCTGGTACAGGGATGCAGGACCGGGGTGCCCTGCGTCCCCACCGGATGTCCCGAACCTCCCGGACGACCCCTTTTCGAGGATGACATCGAACCAGAGATTTCTCATCATCGTGCGGTCGTCCTGATAATCGAGCGGGGCTGTCGACAGCAGGTAGGTCCTGTATCCATGCCCCTTCAGGATCTTGGGGAGGGCGTACGAGAAATCATTGGCCGCAAACCATCCCGATCCACGCTCCAGGGCCGGGTACTCGCCGGTCAGCATGCTCAGCAGAGCCCTGTTGGACTCGGGGTAGGTCGTATAGTGCTCCCGGAGGGATACCGTGTGCCCGGGGTAGGTGTGGTTCAGCTCGTGAACGAAGCGATCGATCTCGCGGCGGTAATGGGGATACGGCGCGGTCTCCATGACGAACATGACGATGTTCATGCCTCCCTGACGGTCCTGCTTCCCGCCGGGTCTGTCCCCCTTCCCAGGCTGACCCAGGAGTGCGTTCAGCTCGTCTCGATGCACGGGCACGTTCTTGAGCCGGTACTCGAACGCCATCTCGTGGAACATCCTGACCAGGGAATTCTCCCGGAAATAAGACGCAGACACCACGAGGGGGAAGATGGCCAGATAGATCGCGAGGAAGGAAGCGGAGCCGTACAGCACCCCCCTTCTCACTGTCTTGAGCCTGTGTACCGTCTTCTGCCAGAGGTGCAGGACCAGCAGGGCAACAGGTACGGGGAGAACGACGAACACGACGACCCCTGCCAGCATGGTCGTGCTGAGCGAGGCGAACGCGGGAAAGAACGTCATGAGGTCGATGATCCTTGTGATGTCGACAGGGTGGAACGGCCTCGATACGGAGCTCCACACAAGGAAGTTCACCAGGGACAGGTAGTAGTAGGTGGTCAGGAGAGAAACGCTCACGGCCAGGGAAGGAACGAAGACCACCAGGAAGGCGGCGAGCAGCACCGGGAGCCCCAGCTCCGCATGGAGGAGCGGCACGATGCCCCACGGCCGGTCGAGGTGGGTAACGGCCCAGCTGTGCCTAGAGTACGCGAAGGGCAGGAGCAGCAGGGCATAGTATGCCGCAACGACGACTACCCCGGAAGACCTGAGCGCCCTCTGCCTGATCGATGCTGAGACCCGGGCGAGAAGGTTCATACTTCACGGTTCATGTTCTTTGCGAACTCATTGCATTTCATTTCAACCCTCCCCACAGCCCTACGCCTGAACGGGCATGGACATATGCATTTCAATCGGTTACTTGCGGCCGCAGCAAAGCCTCTCAGCGGCCCGTTTCTGATCTTTCCTGATGGTGCAGGATTTCATGGTATGCTGGGAATCGGAAACAGAAAAATGATAACAAAATGCCGGGCCGGAGCGCAACCCTTTTTCACAAGACCGGGCACATCACAGGGAGGCGGATCGCCGTACCGCTTCAAAGCAGCGTGTACCCCACCAGGGCCATGGTGGTGGCCGTCAGCACGAAGGTAACGAGCGCGAGCAGCCCGTGCCCGACGATGGGCGAGAGACCGGGGGAACAAGGGTCAGGGAAAGCCTGACCGGAATAAAATCAGGACAGGATGCCGAAGTACCAGCCCACGATGAACTCGCCCCAGAGCACGTAGAGGAAGGCGCCCAAGGCCAGGAAGGGGCCGAAGGGGATGGCGGCCTGCATGTTCTTCCGCTGGAGCAGGGCCCAGGGTATGCCCACGAGGGTGCCTGCCAGGGAGCCCATGAAGATGGTGAAGAGCACACCCTGCCAGCCCGTGAAGACCCCGATCATGGCGAGGAGCTTCACGTCGCCTCCTCCCATGCCCTGCTTGCCTGTGAGGAAGTAGTACCCGTAGATAACGGCGATGAGGAGGCCTCCGCCCACTGCCAGGCCGATGAGGGCATCGACGTACGTGACGGGGAGCCACCACACGAGCGCGAGGCCGACGACGGCGCCGCCGATGGACAGGCTGTCCGGGATGATCTGGTGGTCGATGTCGATGAAGGTGATGACCAGGAGCAGGCACGACCAGAGGTAGTAGATGAGCGCGGCCGGGGTGAGCCCGAAGCGGTAGAGCATGGTCACGGCCAGGAGCCCGCTCAGGAGCTCCACCACCGGGTACCTCACCGAGATCTTCTCCCCGCATCCCCTGCATCTGCCCAGGAGGAGGAGGTAGCTCAGGACCGGTATGTTGTCCCAGGGCTTGATCTTCGTGCCGCACTTGGGGCACTTCGACGAGGGGAACACGATGGACTCATCCCTCGGGATCCGGTGGATGCAGACGTTCAGGAAGCTCCCGATGAAGAGCCCCAGGACCGCTGCCAGGAGGGGCGCGTAGGCGGTCACCCGGTGAGGTCCCCCCTCCTGAAGCGCACCACCTCGGCGTTGATGGTGGACGCCACCTCGTCCATGATCCCCTTGAGCGGATCGCTGTCAGAGAGGAAGGAGCCCGCTTCGAGGACCTCGGTGCGCAGAGCCCCGAGCTCCTCCACCATGGGGGCGAGGTCTCTGAGGCTCACCTTCGGGTCGAGCAGGCTCTTCGAATACGCATCGAGCATGCCCATGGCCTGGTCGGTTACGCTCATGCACCGCATCGCCTGGGGGCTGACCTGGTTCACGGAGAGCAGGGGGCTGACACCCTGGGCCTGGACGGTCCCGGTCTTCTGCACGCCGTTCAGGATGTCCTCGAACAGGTTCGAGCCGGCGGCCGGACCCTTCGCGGCGGCGGGCGCCTTTCCCGTTACCGCGCCGATAATCATGTTCGGATCTATCTTCATGAAATCCTCCTGCCGTAGAGCAAGCAAGGATGATGCCACCCCTCACGCATGCATCGGCACCGGGCGGGAATGACATGAGCACGGGAAATATCTTCCCCGGTCATGGAAAAAACCTCCCTTACCTGCCCGGCACGAGCCTGTCGATGAGCGCCCCCCGCCTGGCCATGAGCTCGTCCACATCGAGGGCCACAAGCTCCGACAGGTACTGGCCGATCACACGGCCCGTCTCGGCGATGACGGACGCAGGATCGTTGTGGGCACCGCCCGTGGGCTCTCTCACCAGGTAGTCCACGATGCCGCCGTCGAAGAGGTCCCTGCCCGTTCCCTTCAGGGTGTCAGCGGCCGCCTCCTTGTTCGAGTCGTCGCCGTAGACGATGGAGGAGAACCCTTCCGGGCTGATGGCGCTGTAGAAGGCGTTCTCAAGCATGATGATCCGGTCCCCGAAGCCCAGGGCGAGCGCCCCTCCGGAGCCCGCCTCCCCGATGACGGCGGCGATCACCGGGGTGCGCAGGGATGCCAGGGTGGAGATGCACCGGGCGATGGAGAAGGCCTGGCCCTTGTACTCGGTTTCGGGGAGGGGGTACGCCCCCGGCGTGTCCACGAAGGTGACCAGCGGCCTGCCGAACTTCTCGGCAAGCCTCATGAGCCGCACGGCCTTGTGGTGCCCTGACGGGCTCGCCATGCCGTAGTGGCACTTGGCGTAGTCCTTCTGGGAGCTCGAGTGCTTCCTGTGGCCGATCACCACCACCGGGACGTCCCCCAGGAAGGCGAGCCCGCCCTTGATAGCCGGGTCGTCCCCAGAGAGCCGGTCGCCGTGGAGCTCGGTGAAATCGGTGAAGATCCCGCTCAGGTAATCGTCAAAAACCGGACGGTCCGCGTGGCGCGCCAGCTCCAGCGAGCTCCACCGGGAGATGCCCGCGTAGATCTCACCCCTGAAGAGCTCGACCTTCCGGGCCAGGTCCGCCAGGTCGTCCTGCTCCACGCCTTCGAGCCTGGAGATGCTGTCCTGGAGCTCCTTGAGCGCGTGATCGATCTCGTCGAATCGGTCCTTGTTCTTCTTCATTGCAGCTCCACCCGGGAGGGTCCGAGAATCTCTCCCAGTCTCGTCAGGATATCACGTGAGGGGGTGATCATGTACTCCCTTCCTGCATCGATGCTCACGAGCACCTCCCCGGTACTGATCTCGAAGCTCACCTGGCAGGCGCCCTTGGACTCCGCCAGGGTCTCCTTGAGCGCGCGGATGCCGTCGCCCTTCATGTCCCCGGGCAGACGGAGAAGGAGCCTGCGGGCGAGGATGGATTCCGCCTTTTCGATGGGGTACACCTCTTCCGCGATGAGGTCCACCTGGGTGTTCTCGCTCTCGCCGCCGCCGTTCCCATTCTCCGACGAGCCCCCCACCCGGGCCTTGATCACCACGGCTGCGTCCTCCACGATGGTCTCCTGGTATTCGCTGTAGCATTGGGGGAAGAACACCACCGGCGCCGATCCTTCGAGGTCTTCCAGCACACCCCGGGCCATGGGGGCGCCCTTCTTGGTCCTGCCCACGGTGAGCGAGGAGAGGAGGCCCGCCATGATCACCACCCCGTGGGCGCCCGAAAGCGTCTGGGTCGTGGCGGTTGAGTACTTCCCGATAAGCTTCGTGTAGCGCTTCAGGGGGTGGCCCGAGATGTAGAACCCCATGCCTTCCTTCTCCATCTTGAGCCGCTCATTCTCCGAGAAGTCCGGGATGTCCGGGAGATCTATCCTGCTGCCGGCGTTGTCCTCCTGGAACTCCTCCAGGCTGAAGAGGGTCTCCTGGCCGGCCATCTTGTCCCTTGCCTTGCGCTGGGCCTCGTCCATGAGGAGGTCGAGGGCCTCCAGCAGGGACCTGCGGTTCCCGTGGATGCTGTCGAAGGCGCCCACCTTGATGAGGGACTCGACCACCCTGCGGTTGAGCTTCGAGAGCGCCATGCGCTCCAGGAAGTCTCCCAGGTCGGTGAACCTGCCGTTCTTCTCGCGCTCCTGGAGTAAGCCCTCCACAGCGGAGACGCCCACGTTCTTGATGCCTGCCAGGCCGAAGCGGATGCCTTCGTCCGTGGTGATGAACTCCCAGGAGCTCTCGTTGATGTCCGGACCAAGGATGGGCACGCCGCGCGCCTTGCACTCTGAGAGGTGGCTTGTGACCTTGTCCGTGTTGGAGAGGTCCAGCGTGAGGTTCGCGGCCATGAACTCCCTGAAGTGGTGGGCCTTGAGGTAGGCGGTCTGGTAGGCCACCAGGGCGTAGGCCGCGGCGTGGGACTTGTTGAACCCGTAGCCCGCGAACTTCTCGATGAGGTCGTAGATCTCGCCCGCGAGCCCGGCCGGAACGCCGTTTTTGACAGCCCCCTCCACGAACGCATCCCGGTTCTTGGCCATCTCCGCCGGGTCCTTCTTGCCCATGGCCCGCCGGAGCAGGTCGGCCTTGCCCAGTGAGTACCCGCCCATCTTCTGGGCGATCTGCATCACCTGCTCCTGGTAGACGATGATGCCGTAGGTCTCTTTGAGGATGCCCTCCACCAGGGGGTGGGGATACTCGATGGATTTCCGGCCGTGCTTGCGGTCCACGTAGTCCGGGATGAGGTCCATGGGTCCGGGTCGGTAGAGCGCCACCGCGGCGATGATGTCCTCGAACCGCTCGGGCCTGAGCGACCTGAGCATGGACTTCATGCCCGAGGATTCAAGCTGGAACACACTCGAGGTGTCGCCGTCCGAGATGAGGTCGTATGTGGCCTTATCGTCCAGGGGGAGCTTCGTGATGTCGAGCTCGATGCCGCGGGACTTGAGGATCTGCACCGCCTTCTGGATCACGGTGAGCGTCTTGAGGCCCAGCATGTCGAGCTTGATGAGCCCCACGGACTCCAGGCGCTTCATGTCGTACTGGCTGATGAGCATGCCCTTCTTGTCCATGTACACCGGGACATGGTCGGTGAGCGGCCTCGAGTCGGAGATGACCACGCCCCCGGCGTGGACCGAGGCGTGCCTGCTCAGGCCTTCGAGCGCCCGGGCGATGGTCATGAGCCTGGCCACCATGGGGTCGGTGTCCATGAGGTTCCTCAGCTTGGGCTCCAGCTTGACCGCCTCGTCGAGGGTCATGTTGAGGTCGCCCGGGATGAGCTTGGCGATGCGGTCCACGTCGCCGTAGCTCATGCCGAGCACCCTGCCCACGTCCCTGATCACGGCCTTGGCCTTCATGTTCCCGAAGGTGGTGATCTGGCAGACGTACTCGGGGCCGTACTTGTTCTTCACATAGTCGATGACCTCGTCGCGCCGGCTCTGGCAGAAGTCCACGTCGATATCGGGCATGCTCTTGCGCTCGGGGTTGAGGAAGCGCTCGAAGAGGAGGTTCCAGCGGATGGGATCGATGTCCGTGATCCCTAAGGCGTAGGCCGCGAGCGACCCTGCTGCGCTTCCCCTGCCCGGCCCCACCGGGATGTCGTTGGCCTTTGCATACTGGATGTAGTCGGCAACGATGAGGAAGTAGCCGGCAAACCCCATGGACTTGATGACCTCGAGCTCTCCCCGGAGCCTCTCCGCGTAGTCCGGGGGGATCTCCCCCATGCGGGCCTTGAGCCCTTCCCAGGACTTCTCCTCAACCGTCTGCTCCAGGGTCTTGCCATCGTCCACGGGATAGACCGGGAAGAAGTACACGCCCCTGGGAAGCTCCAGGTTGCAGCGGGCCGCCACCTCACCCGTGAGCTCGACGGCCTCGGGGCAGAAGGCGAACTGGGCCGACATGACCTCCGGGCTCTTGAGGTAGAGCTCGTCGGTCTCGAAGCTCATGCGGTCCTTGTCGTGGATCATGGTCTGGGTCTGGATGCACAGGAGCGCCTCGTGGGCCTTGGCGTCGCCCTTGAGCAGGTAGTGGCAGTCGTTCGTGGCCACGACGGGCACGCCGTGTTTCCTGCCCAGGTCGATGATGAGGGGGTTGACCGTGTTCTGGTCGTCGAGGCCGTTGCTCTGGATCTCGAGGTAGAAGCGGTCCTCGAAGGTCCTGCGGTAGAAGTCAAGCGCGTCGATGGCCCGCTCCTCGGCACCCCTGAGGAGCCAGAAGGGCACCTCGCCCTGGAGGCACGCGGACAGCGCGATGAGGCCCTGGTTGTGGGCCGCGAGCGCCTCCCTGTCCACCCGGGGCCGGTAGTAGAACCCATCCACGTGGGCCAGCGACACGAGCTTGATGAGGTTTCGGTAGCCCGTGAGGTCCTGGGCCAGGAGCACGAGATGGTAGTTCTTGGGCATGCCCGGGGCCTGCTCCCGGGACTTCATGCTCCCGGTGGCCACGTACACCTCGCAGCCGATGATGGGCTTGATGCCCGCCTTGAGAGCCTTCTCGTAGAACTCCATGGCGCCGTAGAGCACGCCGTGGTCCGTGATGGCGGCCGCTTCCTGGCCGTGAGCCTTCGTCTTCTCGAGGAGGTCAGAGATCTTGATCGCCCCGTCCAGGAGGCTGTACTGGGTGTGGCAATGGAGGTGGACGAACCCCATGGGTCGACTCAGAACTCCATCTTGTAGTTGGGAGCCTCTTTCACGATGATGACGTCGTGGACGTGCGACTCCTTGAGCCCCGCCGCGGTGATCTTTACCATCCTGGCGTTCTTCTGCAGCTCGGGGATGGTCCGGCACCCGGTGTAGCCCATTCCTGCCCTCAGGCCTCCCATGAGCTGGTAGACATTTTCGGAGATGGGCCCGCGATACGGCACGCGGCCCACGATGCCCTCGGGTACGAACTTCTCGGTCTCGCACACGTCGCCCTGGAAATAGCGATCCTTGGAGCCCGACTCCATGGCCTCGAGCGAGCCCATGCCGCGGTAGGACTTGTAGGTGCGCCCCTGGTAGATGATCCGCTCGCCCGGCGCCTCGTCCGTGCCCGCGAAGAGCGACCCGATCATGACGCTCGAGGCCCCTGCGGCAAGGGCCTTCGTCACGTCGCCGGAGAATTTTATCCCGCCGTCCGCGATGATGGGGATGCCGTGTTTGCCAGCCTCTGCCGCGCAGTTCATGATGGCCGTGATCTGGGGCATGCCCACGCCGGCCACCACGCGGGTGGTGCAGATGGAGCCCGGCCCCACACCCACCTTGACGCCGTCCGCGCCGGCCCTGATGAGGTCGGCGGTGGCCTCCTGCGTGACCACGTTGCCCGCGATGACCTGGGAATTGGGATACATGTCCTTGATGGCCTTGACGGTCCTGGCCACTGCCTCGGAATGTCCGTGCGCGGTGTCCACCACGAGCACGTCCACCCCAGCCTTCATGAGGGCGTGGACCCTGCGCTCGTCATCGGGGAGTATGCCCACGGCCGCGCCCACGAGCAGCCTGCCCCGGGAGTCCTTTGCCGAGGAGGGGAATTTCTGGGCCTTCTCGATGTCCTTGATGGTGATGAGCCCCTTGAGGTTTCCCTTATCGTCCACCACCGGGAGCTTCTCGATCTTGTACTGGTGGAGGAGTTTCTTGGCCTCCTCGAGCGAGATCTCGCCCTGGACCGTGACCAGGTTCTCCCGGGTCATGGCCTCGCCGATGAGGCGGTTCATATCGGTCTCGAAGCGCAGGTCCCGGTTGGTGAGAATGCCCACGAGCTTGCCGTCGACGGTGATGGGCACGCCCGAGATCCGGTACTGCGACATGAGGTTCATGGCGTCGCCGATCTTCTGGTTGGGGCTCATGGTGATGGGGTCCACGATCATGCCGCTCTCGGACTTCTTCACCTTGTCCACCTCGATGGCCTGCTTTTCCGGGCTCATGTTCTTGTGGATGATCCCGATGCCTCCTTCGCGGGCCATGGCGATGGCGGTCCTGGCCTCGGTGACGGTGTCCATGGCGGACGAGAGGAGAGGGATGTTTATCCTGATAGCCTTGGTTAGCGAGGTGCTGATTTCCGCCTGTGCCGGCGTAATGGCCGATTTGGCGGGGAGCAGCAGCACGTCGTCGAAGGTGAGCGCATCGCAGAGAATTTTGTCCATATCGTGTCCACTCCTTACTGAATGCTGTACTCGAGTCTTAAAAACCCCCTCGAAAGGCGAGACGGGCCCTTGCCGAGGGAGATGGGGGCATAGCCCTGGAGCAGGTCCCTGACCTCCTCCAGCGCGCTCTTTTCCGGAACGCCCTCGACGATGCGGGGCTTGCCTTCGATTCCCGCCCTCCTGCCGGCATCCTCGACAGCCATGTCCAGGCCCCCCAGCTTGTCCACGAGCCCCAGGGCCTGCGCCTGCCTGCCCGTGTACACCCTGCCGTCGGCATATTCGTCGATGCGGTCCTTCTTGAGCTTCCGGCTCCTGGCCACCGCGTCCTTGAACTGCTCGTGCACATCCACAGCCAGGGCCTGGAAATACCGCTGCTCCTCTTCGGTCATTTTCTTGAAGGGGGTGCCCGCGTCCTTGAGCTTGCCGCCGGTGATGGCCCGGGACGAGACGCCCAGCTTCTTCATGCCCTCGGTGACGTCGAAGAACTCGAGGATCACCCCGATGCTGCCGGTGAGCGTGCCGGACAGGGCATAGATGGTGTCTGCGGAGCAGGCGATGTAGTAGGCTCCGGAGGCGCCCATGCTCCCCAGGGAGGCGATGACGGGCTTCGTGCGCTTGAGCCTCAGGAGCGCCTCGTAGACCTCCTGGGACGGGCCGACCCTGCCGCCCGGGCTGTCGAGCCTCACCACCACGGCCTTGACCATGTCGTCCTCCTCGAACCTTTTGATGATGTCGAGGTAGTCGATGGAGTCCTCGATGGGGCCCTCGATCTTCAGGATGCCCACGGCAGGGGTGGTGGCCCTCCTCAGCGCGCTGATCCCGATGGGGAGGGCAATGAAGACGATAACGATGAAAAAGATGATCTTAGTCCCTTTTTTCATGTTGGTGCGATGGTCCCGGTCCCTTCAGTGAGCCAATGATTACCCGACACTAAGATGACACGCAAGTTAAAAAAACTCTGTCCCCGGGCCCGTGCACCCGGGATAATAAAAGCGCCCTGATCCTTGCCGGATCAGGGCGCCCCTTGGCTTCAAACCTGGCTGCCTGCCTCCATGGACCGGTTCCGGTTTGGAGACCGCATGGGCATCAACCCTTGTTTCTGTCCTGCAGGCCCTTGAGGAGGTCGCCCAGGTTGGTGCCCACCTTTTCGGAGCCCTTGGTCTCGTGGGTCGCCATGGTCTTCCTTTCCTGGGCCTCTTCGATGGCCTTGATGGAAAGTCCGATCTTCTTCTGCTCCGGGTTCAGGCGCAGGATCATGGCCTCCACCTCCTGGCCGACGGAAAGCACGCTCGCAAGGTTTTCGATCTTGCCGCTGCTCACCTCGGAGATGTGGATCATGCCTTCGACCCCTTCCCTGATCTCGACGAAGGCGCCGAAATCGGTGAGCGAGGTGACCCTGCCCTTCACGATGGTTCCCACCGGGTGCTCGTTGGCAACCTGCTGCCAGGGATCCGGGCTCAGGTACTTGATGCCCAGCGAGAACTTCTCGTTGTCCGGGTCAACGGCAAGCACCTTGGCCTGGACCACGTCGCCCTTCTTGTAGAGCTCGCGCGGATTCTTCACCTTGGGATCCCAGGTGAGGTCCGACACGTGGATGAGACCGTCGATGTCGATGCTTTCGTCCACCGATACGAACAGCCCGAAGTCCGTGACGTTCTTCACGGTGGCGTTCACCACGGTCCCCGGAGGATAGTAGTCGTAGAGCAGGTCCCAGGGATTCGGGGAGGCCTGCTTCAGACCGAGCGAGATCCTCCTGTTTTCCTGGTCGACGCCCAGGACCACGACGTTCACTTCCTGTCCCTCCTCGAGGATGGTGGAAGGATGCCGCATCCGCTTGGTCCAGAACATCTCGGAGATGTGCACCAGGCCCTCGACCCCTTCCTCGATCTCCACGAAGGCTCCGTAGTTGGTGATGGAGGTTACCTTGCCGGAGATCTTCTTCCCGATGGGGTAGCGGTATTCCAGACCCTTCCAGGGGTCGGGAGTGAGCTGCTTGAGGCCCAGCGAGATCTTCTCGGTCTCGGGATCGAACTCGATGACCTTGACCTGGATCTGATCGCCGGGGGCCACCTTCTCCTTGGGGTCCTTCAGCTTGCCCCATGACATGTCCGTGATGTGGAGCAGACCGTCGATCCCTCCGATGTCCACAAACGCGCCGTAGGCCATGATGTTCTTGACCGTGCCCATGACCACGTCGTCCTTCTTCAGGGTGGCGATGAGCTTCTTCTTGTTTTCTTCGCGCTTGCGCTCGAGAACTTCCCGGTGGCTCACCACCACGTTGTTCTTCTTGCGGTTGAACTTGATGACCGACACCTCGATCGTCTGGCCGACCATCTTCTCCAGCTCGGTCTCGGCAACCGGGTTGAGCGTTGCCTGGGAGGTGGGGAGGAAGGCAGGTACACCGATATCCACGGTGAGACCGCCCTTGATCCGTTCGGTCACCTTCCCCTTGATGAAGGTATGATCCTGATACGCGACGATGATGTCGTCCCATACCTTGAGACGGCGGGCCTTGTCCTTCGAGAGCCTGATGACGCCCTTCGAAGGGTTGATGCTCTCCACGAGCACCTCGACCTCGTCGCCGACCCCGATGGTCAGGCTGCCGCTGTCGTCGATGAACTCGCGGATCGAGGCCTGCCCTTCCATCTTCCTGCCGATATCGATCATGATATGTTCGGTTCCCACCTGGACGACCGTGCCTGTTACCACGGATCCTGTGGTCACACGCTTGTCAATCGTTTCTTCATAGAGAGCTTCCAGATCCATACTTTTGGCGAAATCTACCGCCTCGTCCTGAGCTGCCGTGCTCTCCGTGTTTTCCTCCTTGATGCTCTGATCAATTTGGTTTGTTTTGGTTTCTTCGAGATTATCCATAGTTCCATTCCCCCTATCCGTCGTTCCTTATTCCTGTTTAATGATAAGTTGGCATCCTATACAATATAGATATACAAAACACAAGCCCTTAATGGCGGTGAACGGGCCGAAAAATATCCTTCAGACGGGTGAATCCGGGGCGCATTGCAGGCCTGGCGTGCGCAAGGAGCGGTTTTTCGCTCAATGGAGCTGTTTTGCTCCCGTATAGTCCTTCAGGAGCGGGGCGGTCCTAGTCCAGCGGGTTTTTCTTTTTCTGGAGGCTGGACGGATCCTTCAGCGCCTTTTCCAGCTCACTGAACACCTTCTGTTTCTCTCCACCTCCGGACAGCGACTTCTCGAGCTCCTTGAGCCGCGACTGCTGGCGGCTCTGGAACTGGGAGATCTCGTCCACCATGCGGGGGGTCTCCCCTTCCTTCGGCAGGGACTCGATCTTCGTGAAGTCCCCCACGCCGTAGCGGCACTCGGCCCCTGAGATGATCTCGGTAACGATGCCCTGGTCCACGAGCTTCCTCGACAGGAGCGAGAGCTCTTCCTCGGACATCTTCAGGAGCTCGGAGAGGTCCTTCAGGGTGGGGGGCCGACGGTTGAGATGCTCGAAGACCCTGACCCCGGCAACGAAGACGTGCGCTGCATGGTAGGTGCTTTTCGATGCCATACCGGTTATGTATAGTAAAGACATTCCCGATGCAACCATGTATCTCTCAAGAATAACCTTGACAGAGCCGATAGATCTTTCAAATAATGACGCTCCAAGGAGGGTTTGTGTTGAAAAGGATAACCTCTCTCTGTATCGGACTGCTTTTCGTCCTCTGTGCACTGACGTCCGCATGGGCACAAGATACCACCCAGGATACCGTCCACATCGTCAAAAAGGGAGACACCCTCTGGGACATCACCAGGGGCTATCTGTCCAATCCCTGGAAGTGGCCGGTCGTCTGGGCGAACAACCAGGACATCACGAACCCTCACCTCATCTTCCCCGGTGACCGGGTGGTCATCTCCACCAGAGGCGGCAAGACCACCATCACCGTCATCCCGGCGAAAAGCGGCGACCCCGTCGCGTACTCGCCCCAGGCTGCGGCCGGCGTCAAGGACAAGACCTTCGTGGTCTCCCGGCAATACTCCACGTACATCTACAGCCCCAGCCCCATGACCGGCTCGGGCATCGTGGGTCACAAGGTGGAGCAGGGCGAACTGATCTCGCGGGAGGAGGGCATCCTCATCAAGTCGAAGTCAGGGCTCGTTCCGGGCAGGTACGTGACCATCGTGACCAAGATCACCGAGGCAAAGGACAACGGGGAGATCAAGGGCTACCTCTACAAGGCAATAGGCTTCGCAAAGGTTGAGCAGTCCCAGGGCAACCTGTACCAGGCCACCGTGGTGGACTCCAGCCAGGAGATCCGGGTGGGCGACCTCATATTCGACGACGTCAAGGCCATCGAGCCCATGACGGTCAATCTGTATGTCCCGTCCCTCAAGGAGGACGGCAAGGTGATCGACCTCTACGGCGGGACCGTGCACGGGAGCTCCTACCTCGACCTCATCTTCCTGAGCGTCGGCAAGCAGGACGGCGTGGACGCGGGCGCCATCGTGTCGATCTACAAGGAGCTCACCGTGGAAGGATACGGGGAAAAGGACACGATACGCGACTACCAGGGGAATGCACTGGTCCTCCAGGCGCTCGACAACTCCTGCCTCGCCCTGGTTACGGAGTCCCTGGTGCCCATCAAGAGGGATCTTACCATCGCCGGGGCCAAGTAGCCCCGAACGGATCAGGAAACGGCAAGGTCCCTCCCGCGCCAGCGGGAGGGACCTTTTCTTTCAGCACACCAAAACGCGTTTCACGCCTCAGAAGGCGACCCCCAGATACGACAGGTAGAGATCCAGCCCCTTGGCGTCGGTGCGGGTGAACACCACCCCCATCCCATTCTTCGTTTTCCGGATCACGCGCCCCTGGATCCAGACGATCTTGCCCAGATCGTCCACATCGAGGCTGGCAGTGAGATATTCATTGACGTCGTTGGGTGGGGTTTCGGTGACGATGAAGGCGCCTGACCTGCTGATGTTGCTCACCCTGCCGATCTTGTAGGCATATCCGTCATCGCGGTACGCGACCCTGATATTCACCTTGACCCGTTTCGATGACCTCTGCTCTTCCATCGGATGAACCCTCCTCATCCCTGGATAAAACTTACCCGAATCCCCAAGGGAAAATCAACTGATTCTCATAAAATACGTACCAATATAATCAAAGCAATCAGTATATGCAAGCATCTGTACACCGAAAATTCCTGAAGCCAGCCGGTCGCCCTTCGGGAAATGAACGACTTAATTGTATGATTTCATGGAAAGATGGAAGCTCCGCCCTCCCTAACACTGCGTTGACACCCCTGTGTCAATAGGATATATGACCAATCCATGAAGGTGTTGTTTCCTGCCAGCGAGATCACCCGCAGAGTCCAGGAGCTGGGGAAAAGGATAGCGTCCGAATACCAGGGGAAAGACCTGCTCGTCATCGCAATACTCAAGGGCGGCTTCATGTTTGCCTCCGATCTCGTGCGCAGCGTGGACCTTCCCCTCAAGATCGAGTTCGTGCGCCTCTCGAGCTACGGCTGCTCGGACAGTCCCCAGGGAGAAGTCAAGATCTTGAGCGACCTCGACTGCCCCATTGCCGGCAGGCACGTGCTCATCGTGGACGACATCATGGACACGGGCCACAGCCTCATCGCCTTCAAAAAGCACCTCGAGTCCAGGAAACCCGCTTCGGTGAGGATCTGCACCATGATCGACAAGACCTGCCGCAGGGGTAAGCCCATAGAGCCCGATTACTACGGCTTCAGGATCGAAGACGGGTTCGTCGTGGGATACGGACTTGACTATGCCGAAGACTTCAGGACATTGCCGGACATCTACATTTTCGAGCCAGCAGACAGCCAGCGATAGGAGGGATAATCCTTGACAGTCATCGAGTGCCCCAAATGCGGCAGCAAGTTCAAGATCCAGAAGGATGTCTTCGCCAGGGACACCATCAAGATGCGCTGCAGCGTCTGCTCACACGTCTTCACCTATTCCCCTGCCGAGAAATCGAGCCTCGAGAACGACTTCGACCTGCTCATCGGGACGAACGACAGCGAGCTCCAGGAAAAGCCCCTTCAGGATGAGATCACCAGGAGTCTGAACGAGGACATGCCCCAGGAGATCGCCGAGTCCGGGGAAGGGCAGGAGACGCCGCAGGAAGTGGAGCCCAAGGAGGAGGACGAGGTCCAGCCCGAGTCCGTCATCCGGGAGATCGATTCCATCCTCGGCTCGGACCAGGGGGTGGTGTCCGGCGACGAAGACGGCCAGCCCGAGCTGGTCACGTCCAGGCGCATGCCTCTGAAGGCAAAGGTCGCCATTGCATGCACCGTCATCGTGCTGCTGGGCGCGGGCATCTTTGCCGCAAAGGTTCTTCTGCCCTCGCTCAACAGGCAGGCAGCGGAGCTCGAAACTCCTGTCCTCGAACGGGGCCCCTTCTTCTCCATCCCGGATGACAGCGTCACCTACGAGATCCTCACCGACAAAAGCGGCGGGGCACTGCTCGTGATCAAGGGCGTCATCAAGAAGCTCACCTCCAAACCCCTGAAATCGGTCCTGGTGGAGGCGCGGGTGTATGACCCGGCCGGAGCGCTCATGGAGAGCCGGAGCACTTATGCCGGCGTCGTCCCCAAGTCCTCGGAGCTGATGCAGAAAAGCTCGGACATCGACCTCCTGCTCACGGCCGAGCCGAGGACCTTGGGAGTGCTGGAAACCTCCCCGGATATCCCGTTCGTTGTGTTCTTTTTCGGGAAACCCGCCAGGGAGGGTACCTCGTTCAAGGTCGAGGTGAAGGAGTTCCACTGGAAATAGGCGGAATACCCCTTACATTGCCAAACCTGCCGGTTTCCCTATTTATATATGTAGACGCGAGGGAAGTCCCGAGGGCCTGCTGCTTCCGGGGGGCCGAGCAAACATCCCTCCGCGCAGCCGCCGGATGGCCCCTGTAAGCAGATGCATTGACGATTGTGCTATGCGGATAATGGGAATCGACTACGGGACGAAACGGATCGGGGTGGCCATCAGCGACCCGTCGTGCACCATGGCCCATCCCCTGGACATCATCCCCGTACGGGAAGACGGCTCCCATATGGAGTCCCTGAAAAAGATCGCCCGCGACTACCAGGTGGAGAAGATCGTGGTAGGCCTCCCCTACAATATGGAAGGTGACATGGGAGAAAGCGCGCACAAGGTCATGCAGTGGTCGCAGGAGCTGGGGCAGGCCCTGGGTCTGCCTGTGGACCTCTGGGATGAGAGGCTCACCACCTCCGAGGCCCACGAGCTGCTCATGCACCTCAAGGTAAAGGGACCCAAACGCAGGCAGGTCGTGGACAAGATCGCCGCGAGCATCATCCTCAAAAGCTACCTGGACGCACGGCAGCCATGAAGAAGAAGCCGATATACAAGCCATTCATGAAGAAGCTCTCGAACGGCGTCATGATCCTGCTCGTCTGCGTCCTCGTCATCGTGGTCACCCACACGTACATCTTCATCATCACGCCCAAGACGCCGCCGAAGCCCCTGATGATCGACATCAAGCCCGGCACGAGCGCCTGGCAGATCTCCCGGGAGCTCGAAGAGCAGGGGATCATCACGGACAAGACCATGTTCATGGCCCTGGCAGTCATCACGGGCAAGGTCAAGCGGCTCCAGGCAGGCTCGTACGTCTTCGAGGGCAGGCACTACCCCTTCGACATCATCTCCATCCTGTTCAAGGGAAGGACCCTGAAGTACCGGATCACCATACCGGAGGGCTCGACCATCTACGACGTGGGGGCCATCGTTGCCGAGACAGGGCTCCTGAGCAAGGCCGACTTCGTCAGGATCGCCTCGAGCGAGGACACCACCGAGTTCTTCGGCATCGACGCGCCCACCATGGAGGGGTTCCTCTACCCGGACACCTACTACCTCGCCCCGCACATGACCTCGCTGGAGGTCATGGCCAAGATGGTGAGCCGCTTTAACGATATCTGCCCGAAGGACATCAAGGCGCGCTGCGAAGAGCTGGGCATGAGCCTGCCCGAGGTGATCACCCTGGCGTCCATCATCCAGAAGGAGGCCGTGAACCCTTCGGAGAAGCCTGTCATCGCCTCGGTGTTCCACAACCGCCTGAAGCAGAACATGCCGCTCCAGTCAGACCCCACGGCGGTCTACGGGATCGACGGCTTCAGGCGCAAGATCATGCCCGAAGACCTCAGGCGCGATTCCCCATACAACACCTACCGGGTCCAGGGTCTCCCCCCGGGTCCCATCTGCAGCCCGGACAAGATGTCCATCCAGGCGGCCCTGTGGCCAGCCAGGACGAGCTACCTGTTCTTCGTCTCCCAGGGCAACGGAAGGCACTATTTCTCCCGGACCTACCAGGAGCACAACCACGCCATCCGGAGGAGCAACGGGGCGTCCAGATAACGGCTTCCCGGGATACTTCCGGAAAATGTGAACACTTTTCCATAGGCTCTCATTCTCCTAAAGTAATTCCCCCGCGAATACGATAAATCACTGCATGAATCGCTTGCGAGCAGCCATCATCGACGATGATGCGGGAATACTGGACCTCATTGAACAGATTCTCAGGGAAGAGGGAGTTGAAACGAACCGTTACGAGCAGGCAGAAGAGCTGCTTCCCCACCTTGAAGGATACGATTTCGACATCATCATCTCAGATCTCATGCTTCCGGGCATGACGGGTCTGGAGCTGCTCGACGAGCTGAATTCGCGGAAGAAGGACATACCGGTGGTCATCATCACCGGCTACGCGTCGCTGGATTCCGCCATCGAGGCTGTGAACAGGGGGGCTTTCTCCTACATCAAGAAGCCCTTCAACATCGAAGAGATCCGTTTCGTCATCACGCGCCTGAGGCAGAGGCAGGAGACGATGAGGGAAATGAACGCACTGAGGGACCAGGTGAGGGTGCTCACAGAAAGGCTTGTCAAAGAAGGGGGGCCGGCGACGCAGGACGCACAGGTCGCTGCGATCCCTCCGTTTGCCCTCTTCCAGGAGAGCGTGGACGTGAACAAGGCCTTGAGCGCCATCGAGTACCTCGGCAGATTAAGGTCCGACGGATTCATTTCCGAAAAAGAATTCGGGGAATTCAAAGGCAAAATCCTCAAAAGGATCGTGTGATGCACGAAAAGGTACTGATCGTTGACGATGACCCGGGGATCCGCAGCACCATCTCGGCCCTCATAGAGGAGCTCGGCTACACCTCCGAGACGGCGGCCGACGGGCTGGACGCCGTGGGCCTGCTGGACAAGGGGCCCTACCTGTGCGTGTTCACGGACATCATGATGCCCAACATGAGCGGCCTCGAACTCATCAAGAGGATCAAGGCCCGGGACGTCTCCCTGCCCATCATCGTCATCACGGGGTACGCATCGCTGGAGATCGCCATCGACGCCATGAAGTACGGCGCGTCAGACTTCATCTCAAAGCCCTTCAAGGTCAAGCAGATAGAGCTCATGCTCAACAAGATGAAGCGGGAGAAGTCCCTGCTGGAGGAAAACCGGCGCTTCTCCGACACCCTGCACCTCCACCGGCTCATCGACAACCTCGTGGGCCAGCTCGAGGACAAGAACGAAGAAATCATCTCCCTGCAGGAGATATCCGAGAAGATCATCGGACTCAAAGGGATCAGGGACCTCGTGAGCGCCATCATCGACGTCTCGAGGCAGCTCCTCGACGAGGCCGAGGTGCGGTTCTTCCCGCTCAACAGCAAGGACAACAAGCTCATGGACACCGCGAGTGGCCGCGAGATCCAGACCGATCCGGACCTGCTCCACGGGAACATCGTACGGAAGAACAGCACCGAGTCGCGCTTCACGGACCGCTTCGAGACCGTGTTCCCCCTCATGATCGAAGGCCAGGTCTTCGGCGCCCTGCACGTCATCTCACCCGCGGTCCTCGGGGAGGAGAAGGAAGGCAAGATCCTCTATCTCCTGAACCGCTCCGCCGAGCGGATGGAGAACGTCGCCCTCTACGAAGGCCTCTACGAGAACATGCTCTCCACCCTGAACAGCCTCGCGAAGACGCTGGACGCCCGTGACCCGCACACGGCCCAGCACTCCACCCGGGTCACCACGCTCTCCATGTCCATGGCGAGCGCGCTCGAGCTCACGGACATCGAGAGGGACACGCTCTACATCGCAGCGTCGCTGCACGACATCGGCAAGGTGGGGATCCCGGACGACATCCTGCTCAAGGAGGGCAAGCTCACGGATGCGGAGTTCGACTTCATCAAGAAGCACCCGGACATCGGCGCCGACATCCTCAAGCCCCTGCCCCCCATGTCCAAGGAGACCGAGATCATCCGGCACCACCACGAGCGCTACGACGGGAAAGGATATCCCTCGGGGCTGAAGGGTAATGAGATCCCCTACCTCTCGAGGATCATCACGCTGGCGGACTCCTTCGACGCCATGACATCGGACAGGCCCTACCGCAAGGGCATGTCGGTGGAGGACGCCATCCGGGAGATCAACAGGTGCAAGGGCAGGCAGTTCGACCCCGTGCTCGCCGAGATCTTCATCAGCAAGGTCGCCGGGTCCTGATCTCTTCGTGAAAGGCCTTAGGGCACACAGGTCGTGTTCGCCTCGTGGGCCATGGACTGGATCTGGCCTTTCAGCTTCTGGTTTTCCGCCTCCAGGGCACCCACCTTCTGGTTGAGCGCCGTGATGGTGCTCGCGCTCTGCGAGCCCGTCTGCTGGCCCTTCTGCCTGAGGACGGCCAGCTCGGCGTCGAGGCTGTCAACCCGGCCGGTCAGCGCCTTGTTCTTTTCCTCCAGGGTCCCGATGTAAGAGATGGTTTCCTGCAGGACCTGCTTGTAGTCCACGGGCTTATCGCCACCGCGCCCCCAGATATACCAGCTCAGAACAAACCCTGCGAGAAAGGGTATGACGATGCTCACCACCACTATGACGGCCCTTCTCCTGTTTTCAAACATGGCATTCACCTCCCCGGTCCGGAACAACACCATCCTTGAATTATGGGATATAATATAACCCGTCAAGGCCTTCTTCCCATCCCCTGCCCGCGGAGGAGCTGCAGCCCCCAGCCGGGCAGGCCCATGCTTCTGTTTTGACAACCGAGGAATATGTGGTAATGAAACCCCATGAAAATTGCAATAATCGGTGCCCGGAGAGAGAGGAACGGCATCGGCGGCTACATCGCGAAGTATTTTCATCAAAACGGCGGCCAGGTGGTCTGTGTCCTGGGCACCAGCGAGGCCACTGCCTCCCGTGCGTCCGAGGCCCTGGCGCCGTACGGCATCAAGGCAAGGCCGTACCGGGACTTCTCCGAGATGACTGACCGGGAGGACCTCGATGCCGTTGCCATCGCATCTCCTGCCGAGACCCACTACACCTATCTTTGTGCGTCCATCGACCTCGGGCTTTCGGTCTTCTGCGAGAAGCCGTTTCTGGACCCTTCCCGGGACGACATGCCCGGGGACCTCGAGACCCTGTTCCACCTGGCCATGAGGAAGGGCACCACCGTCGCCATGAATTCCCAGTGGCCCTTCTGCCTGCCCGCCTACGAGGAGCTCTGCGGCAGGCTCAACCCCCGGGAGATACGCCGGTTCTCCATCCGCCTGTCCCCCTTGAGCGAAGGCGCCGCGATGATCCCGGACTCCGTGCCCCACGGGCTCAGCCTGCTGCACGCAGTCCTGGGACCGGGCACGGTCCATGACCTGGACTTCGAGCGCGGGGACGGGTCCCTGGGCGTCTCCTTCACGTACGCCTCGGCCTTCAGCGAGTGCGAGGCGAGCATGCAGCTGGTGCGGGAGACGAGGCAGCCCAGGACCTTCTCCTTCGGGTTCAACGGCCGTATAGCGGAGCGGTTCATCGACATGGCCAACTACGACATCTTCCTCGGCTTCGGAGACAGACAGGTACCGGTGCCCGACCCTTTGCAGCTCTCGGTCCGTAACTTCATGGAGGCACGGGCCTCCGGCCTGCACCCGGTCGTCGGAAGCGACCACATCATCGCGACATCGCTGAATTTGAAGCAGATATTCAGCTCATACGCCCAGCTGGAGAGGACGAAATGGAAAAGCTGACCCAAAAAGAGCACGATTTCAGCGCAAAGCTCAGGCAGAAGTCCGTCATCGACAACCTGCGCCGATACATCACCTGGCAGCGCGAGGTACGGGCCTCATCCCCATCGCCCCTGCCGGAGAAGGGCCCGGTCTCCATCAACCTGGACCTCACTACGGCATGCAACTTCCGGTGCCCCCACTGCGTGGACTCCGGGATCATCAACACGGGCGAGAGCATCGACCTCGACGTCATCCGGGAGAGCATCGACACGCTCCACGCCCAGGGTCTGCTGTCGGTGATCCTCATCGGCGGGGGCGAGCCCACGGTCCACCGGGACTTCGAAGAGATCGTGAGAATCGTCAAGGACAAAGGTCTCCAGGTGGGCATCGCCACGAACGGCTCCCGCCTCGAGCGCGTGGCCCGCGTGGCCGGGCTCCTCACGGACGGAGACTGGGTGCGCCTGTCCCTTGACGCGGCCCGGGAGGACACGTTCGTGAAATCCCACAGGCCGCCCGCGAAGGTCACCCTGAAGAAGATCCTCGAAGACGCCAGGGCCCTCAAGGCGATGAACCCGAAGATCTCCCTGGGGTACTCCTTTGTCATCGTCTGGGACGGCATCACCTACGGCGGGGCAGAGCTCGCCCCCAACATGGACGAGGTCCCCGAGGCCGTGGCAAAGGCCGTCGAGTACGGCTTCGACTACGTGTCTTTCAAGCCCTGCCTGCTCCGCCTCGAGGGCTCGGGCAAGGAGTCCCTGTTCGACCCGCCCGACCCGGAGCGCGAGGAGCGGGTCATCCGGGAAATGGAGGCCAGGCTTGCCGAGGCCGAGCGTATCTGCCGCCCGCCCGTCAAGGTCCTCAAGAGCGTCAATCTCCAGGCCATGCTGGAAGGGAAGCTCCACGAGCTCAAGAACCAGCCGGTGGTGTGCCACTCCCAGTTCTTCAGGACCGTGCTGGCGCCCGCGGGCATCTTCCACTGCCCGGCGCTGCGCGGGGTGAGCACAGGGATCATCGGGGACAGGGAGGGCTACCGGGGGATCGAGAACTTCCGCAAGACCCAGGAGACCCTCGAGCGCTCCATCAAGGGGTTCGATGCGCACGCCGAGTGCTCGGTGGTGGTCTGCTTCTACCACCACGTGAACTGGTGGATCGAGAAGTTCATCCAGTCGGATACGCCCGTCTCGGAGATCAGGGAAGTGGAAGACAACAATTTCTTCCTGTAGAAGGTCTGTATGCCACCCATGAGGATCTGCGTGATTCACCTGAACCAGATCGGGGACCTGGTTTTTTCGCTCCCCCTGCTCAAGTCGCTCAAGGACCGGTATCCCGGGGCTGAGATCCATTCCGTGCTGAAGCCCGGCCTCGAGAAGCTCCTCGAGGGATCCCCCCTGGTGCACCGGGTCATCCCCCGCCGGGGGGGCGTGCAGGAGACGGTCAGGCTCATGCTGAGCCTGCGCCAGGAGTACTACGACCTCTTCATCACCCTGGCCCGCTCCGAGGAGGCCTTCCTCCTCACGGCCGCAAGCAGGGCCGGTACGAAGGCCGGGTTCAGGCGCTTCCCCTGGGACCTCTGCCTCGACGTGAAGGAAACGGTCGAAGGGCACAACAGCCCCTTCAACAACGCCAAGCTCCTGGATCTCCTGGGCATCCCGGTCACGGCCGACACCTACGTGGGCCTGCTCCCCGTGAACCCGGACGAGTGCACGGTCGACGTAAGGAGCCCGTACGTCGTGATCTCGGCCGGAGCGTCGCCCCGGAGGCTGATCAAGGCCTGGGACGAGGAGAAGTTCGCCCGTCTCATCGCGCTCCTGTACGCCCGCTTCGGCCTCAGGCCGGTGCTGGTGGGTGCAGGCGACACGAAGGAGAGCAACGGGAAGATCGCAGCCCTCGTGAAGGAGGGCGAGAACGGATCGGCCATCGACGTCCTCGACCTGACGGGCAGGCTGTCCCTGCGGGCGCTCACCGCGCTCCTCATGAAGGCCAGCCTCTTCGTGGGCATCGACTCGGGGGTGATGCACCTGGCCTCCGCCTCGGACATCCCGGTGGTGGGGCTGTTCGGACCCACCGACCCCTTCTACGTGCGCCCGCAGAACAGGCGGAGCGTCGTTGTCTCCGAAGGCCTGGAGTGCATGCCCTGCTACCTGAAGAAGACCTGCGAGGACGCCCGGTGCATGCGGCAGCTCGGCACGGAAAAGGTCTTCGAGGCCTGCGTGGGGCTCCTCGAAGGGGGCGCCGCGTAATAAAAGAGACAGACACCACGAAGAACACCTGGAAGGAACCCTTGCTTTGCTGAAAATGATCGAGCACCTCTCGGAAAAGTACCCGGGCTGCGCCTGGGAGTTCGTGAGCCGCAAGCCCGCCCGGACCGTGTTCCGGCTCGTGAGGCAGGGGGCGGCGGAATACTACGTGAAGCTCTACGACACCAGGGGCCTGCGGGAGAGGCTGAAAAGCCTCCTGAGGCCGAAGATCCCCCACGAGGCCTTCATGCTCTGGCTCCTGGGCATGTCCGGCATCCCGGCGGCGAAAGTCAGGGAGCACCTCCGCCTGCCCGGCGCGGACGCCATCGTCACGGACGCCGTCCCGGAGGCCAGCGGTCTCCCCGCGTCGAGCAGGGACCGCCAGGTTGAGGTGATGCTGGACCTGGGCCTCACCCTTATCAACCACGGCTACCATTTCAGCGACCTGCATCCCCGGAACATCGTCCTCGACGCCGCAGGTCTGCCCCACCTGGTGGACGCCTACGGGATCAGGCCCTGCAGGAGGATCACCCTCGAGAACGCAGCCTCACTCTTCGCCCAGGTGGCCCGGCATTTCGGTCTGAGCGAACACGACCTCCACCAACATCTCGTGAGGATCGATGCCATCAGGGATGTGGGGATGCTCAAGAAGAGGATCCGCAGGCTCTGCCTCGCGGCATGAGGGTTTCCCGGCCTGGATCCTGGGCAGCCTAAGTCTACCCCAGGACGCGCTCGAGCTCTGCGGCAACGTCTTCCGGCAGGATGGCGTCCATGCACCTGGGGTCGCTGCAGTCCCTCCGGTTGCAGGGGGAGCACGGCAGGTCCTTCATGACCACATGGCCCCGGTATGGGCCGGTCCGGCCGGGGTCCGCCGGGCCGAACAGGGCCACCACCTCTTTCCCCAGGGCCACGGCCAGGTGCATGGGCCCGGTGTCGCAGCTCACCACGGCCCGGGCACCCGCAAGAACGCTCACGAGCTCCATGATCGTGGTCCTGCCCACGAGATCAACCACCTCCCCTCTCGTGCCTGATGCCGCGACAGCGGCCATGCTCCGGTCTTCGGGCCCGCCGGTGAGCACGCACGGGAGGCCGAAGCGGTCTTTGACGAGCCCGGCCAGGGCCGCGAACGAAGAGGCCTTCCACCGGTTGGCTGGTTTCGTGGCGCCGATGTTGAGGACCACGTACCGCTCCGGCAGGGCGCACCCCGGGGGATCACCGGCGGGGATGTCCCACGTCACCCCGTCCTCTTCCACGCCCAGGTAGCGGGCGAACTCGAGGTACTGGCGCACCATGTGGCCTCCCGGGTCAGCGGCCGGGATGCGCTCGAAGGGGAGAACCCAGGTCATCTCCTTGCACCTGGCCCGGTCGAACCCGATGCGCCTGCGGGCCGGGGAAAGGTACGTGAAGAGCGCGGACTTGGCCGTCCTCTGCAGATCCAGCGCGATGTCGAAGCGCATGCCCCTGAGCGTGCCGATCACGCCGGGAAGCGTTTCCGGCCAGCTCTTTCTGTCGAAGAGGATGGCGTTGTCCACGGATGCGTGCCGGGACACGAGGGGATGGCTCAAGGGCTGCACGAGCCAGTGGATGCGGGCACCCAGGTGCCTCTTCAGCAGGACCGCCAGCGGGAACGTGTTCACCACGTCGCCTAAGGCCCCGAGCTTGACCATGAGGATATCCATGCCTTTCCTGTTATTGCATATTCCGGTTTTTCGCAAGAGAAGGCAGCCATTTTTCCGTGACTCCCTCAAGGTCATTTACAGGAAGGGAAACCTGGGGTATGTACAGGCTCGTGAAAACAGGCGACCCGCTACCATCGAGCTCGATGTCCGAGCGGTCCGGGGAGGGATGAGGGCATGCTGAGCATCATCATCGTCACGCTGGGGGACAGCCCCCTTCTCCGGGACTGCCTGGCCTCCGTGCGCACCCACGTCAGGCTCCCCCACGAGATCATCCTCGTGAACAACTCCCCGGCCGCCCTGCCCTCCCTGCCGGAAGCGGGGGCAAAGGTCCTGGAGACCGGGGCCAACCTGGGGTTTGCCCGGGGCGTGAACCGGGGGATCAGGGCCGCGTCCGGGGACAAGATCCTCCTGCTCAACCCGGACACGCGCTTCACCTCGGACATCATTTCGGAAATGGCCTCCTTCCTGGACGCCCGTCCCCGGGCTGGCATCGCGGGTCCCCAGCTCGTGTTCCCGGACGGGACGCTCCAGAACTCGGTGGACATCATCCCCAACCTCGCCACCGAGCTCCTGAACAAGTCGCTCCTGAAGAGGATCTTCCCGAAGACCTACCCGAGCAAGCTCTCGCGCTTCGAAGGGCCCGTGCGGGTGCCTTCGGTCATCGGTGCGTGCATGATGGTCAAGCGGGAGGTGATCGACGCTGTGGGCCCCCTCGACGAGGGCTACTTCCTCTACCTCGAGGAGACGGACTTCTGCCTCCGGGCGGAAAAGGCGGGCTACGGGGTCTGGCTCTTGCCCCACCTCACGGTGGTGCACCACCAGGGGGCCACGGCGAGGCAGTTCGACCTCAGGCGCAAGGTCGAGTACCAGCGCTCCATGTACCGCTTCTTCCGGAAGAACCGGGGCGCCCTCCAGGCCTCCCTGCTCTTCTCCCTGAACTTCCTGAAGCTCGGCGTGGAGATCGCAGGGGGCTTTCCCGCCTCGATCACGGCCAGGGGGAGGACCCGCCTGAAGAAGTCCCTGCTCCTCCTGCTCTGGCACCTCGCAGGCGCACCCGGGGGATGGGGCCTCGAGGAGAAGTCCCGGCCCTATGGACGGGTCGTGAGGGACGGCTTCACCTGGTACCTGCCCGAGAGCACCCCCTTCCCCGAGGAGGCTGCCCACATCGAAGCGTTCATGGAGTCTTTCGGAAGCACGGTGCTCAACTCATCGAGGACCACCTTCGTCAAGTCGGGCCGTCTGGGCAATAAGGACATCTTCCTGAAGCGCTACAACTACAAGGGGCTCAGGGACACGGCCAAGAACCTCTTCCGGAAGAGCCGGGCGCTGAAGGCCTTCGAGGGCGCGCTCATGCTACAGCGCTGCGGGATCAGTACGCCCCCCGTCCTCTTCGCCTGCGAAAAGAGGCGCCTAGGGGTGCTCCTCGTGTCCTACATCGCCACGGCTCGGGTCGAGGGCCAGGATCTCGTGGGGCACGTGGCCGAGCACGGGTACGACGCACAGCTCATCGCCTCCGTTGCGGGGTTCATCCGCAGGCTCCACGAGATGGGGTTCATCCCCGTGGACCTCAAGGGCGAGAACCTGCTCACGTCTCCGGACGGCATCCACCTCATCGACCTCGACCGGCTCAGGCGTACCTCCACCCCAGACTTCCCCACAATCGCCAGGAACCTGAGCTACCTGAACGCCTCCTTCTGCCGGACCATCCCCCGTGAGGACAGGCTCTTCTTCCTGGACGAGTACGTGAAGGGCAACCCCCGGCTGGAAGGCAGAAGGGACGAGCTCGCCGCGAAGATCAGGGTGCTCACGGAAAAACGCCTCAGGGAACGGTACTCCTGAGCTGCCCGTTCGTGCTGGCCGGGCTTTGCGATCCTCACGGTATATGACTTTCCCGAAGGGGGCTCACCCGAGGAACCGCATTCCCGTTCCCGCATGCAGCACCCCCCGCTGCAACCCGTCATGACAAAGTTAACCTGCCGTCTTTCAGATCATACGGGCAACGGACGCCCCCTCGAAGGTTGCGTTGATGATCCTGCGGGGCTCCCTGCAGTCTCCTATGAGGTAGGTCTCCTGAGCGCAGTCCCGGGCAGCGCCCGGCAGGTCATCCACCGGTCTCGATCCGAGGGCGATCACGACGTTGTCCGCCTCGATGAGCGACTTTCTCCGCCAGCGGTCCAGGACCACCACACCCCTGTCGGTGATCTCCGCGATGACCATCTTCACCAGGGCCTTGACCCCTGAGGCGGGGAGCAGCTCGGTGAGGAAGTCATACCGGGTGATGGGCTCCATGTCCGAGGCGAGCTCATCCAGCATCTCCACGATGGTGACGTCCTTCCCCTGCCCTGCGAGGAGGAGGGCTGTTTCGCATCCGACCAGTCCTCCGCCGGCCACAACGACCTTGCTGCCAGGCACCTCGGCGACGCCGCTGAGGACGTCCCAGCTCCCCCGGACCACCTCGGGATTGTCCGCGCCCCTGATATCAGGGACAACAGGCGCTGCCCCGGTCGCGAAGATGACCACATCGGGCTTCTCCGCCCGGATGGTCTCCTCGTCCACCGGCGTGCCCGTCTTCACCTGGACACCGGCGGTCTTCAGCGTGCTGGAATAATACTCGGGGATGAAACCCAGCTTGCCCTTGCCCGGGCCCTTGACCCCGATGCGGATCTGCCCGCCCAGCTCGCCCTCCTTTTCGTACAGGGTCACCGAGTGCCCCCTGAGGGCGGCCACCCGCGCGGCCTCCATGCCCCCGGGACCGGCCCCCACGACCATCACCTTCTTCTTCCTTTCCGCAGGGATGAGGTTCGCCCATCCGTCAAGTCGTTCGTGGCCCGTCACCGGGTTCACGGTGCACCTCATATAGCGGTCGTTGAACACATACCCTCCGATGCATCCGATGTTGCAGCTGATGCACTTGCGTATCTCGGACACCCTGCCTTCCTGCGCCTTCACGGGCCAGTGGGGATCGGCGATGAGGGTCCTGCCCAGGGCGACGAAGTCGGCCTTGCCCTCCGCAAGGATCTGCTCGGCGACCTCGGGTCTCCTGATCTGCCCCACCGTGATCACCGGGATCTTCACGACCTTCCTGATCTCGGCGGCCAGGTAGGTCCGCCAGCCTTCCTCGAAGCGCATGGGCTCGAGGATCCGCGGCATGGATTCATAGATGCCGGCGCTCACGTGCAGGACATCGATACCGGCGTCCTCCAGGTACCGGGCGATCTTCTTCGAGTCCTCCAGGGTGATCCCCCCGGGCACGAACTCATCCGCGCTGAACCGGAAGGACAGGGGGAAAGAGGGCCCGACCTTTTCCCGGGTGCGCTGGATGACCCTCAGGGGGAACTGCATGCGGCGCTCGAAGGTACCGCCCCACTCATCCACCCTCTGGTTGGTGTGGGGGGACATGAACTCATTGATGAGGTATCCATGGGCCCCATGGAACTCGACGCCGTCCAGCCCGGCCCTTTTCGCCCTCAGCGCGGTTTCGGAGAAGCGCTCGATGAGATCGAGGATCTCTCCGTTTGTCAGGGGCCTCACGGGCTGTTTGAGGAACCCGTCGGGTATGCCCGAGGGATCGACCCCTTCCGCATCCTCGATACCGTGGTACTGCCGCCCCGCATGGTGGATCTGGATGAAGATGCGCGCATCGTAGGCATGCACCGCTTCCGCCAGCTCCTGGAAGCCGGGGATGAACTTGCCGTCGTCCAGCCGAAGCTGGCACGACACGTTCTTGCCCTGGGGATACTTCACCTGGACGTTCTCGACGATGATCAGCCCGGCGCCGCCTTTCGCCCTTTCGGCATAATACCGGATCAGGCGGTCCGTGGCCTCTCCTGATGGCCCGGCATAGTTCGTCGCCATGGGCGGCATGACGATCCTGTTCTTCACCCTCATCTTCCCGATCACCCCCGGTTCGAACAGCCTGGGGTATGTCGTGCACGGCATATGCACACCTCCTGAGCGTATGAGCGCGGACGTGCCCGGACCGCACCTGCACCGTTCCCGCACCGGGTGCACCATGTGTCCGCTGCCATCACGCGAACTTCTTACTGGGAAATACCTGTTTTCTATGCAGAGGGATTCCGGAGAACTATTCTTCTGGCGGTTATAATATCCAGGAGGGCCGGGAACTCAAACCCGGGCACAGGGCAATGGCTTAAGAATCACGGACAGGAGCTCAGTAGGTCACCGCGTCCATCCTCCCGCTGCCGGACTTGAGCGTCACCGAGACCCGGTTGGGGATGCACAGGATGCCCTCCCCCGAGGAGCTGATCCTGCCCATGCCCATGCAGAGCTTGTCCGGACAGGGGGAGGAGATCATGGACACCCCACCCGAGCGGACCTCCACGACGCTTTCCCCCAGGGGGCCGGGGACCCTCACCACGGCGTCCCGGTCGGCGGGGAGCTCGGCAAAGAGCGTGGAGCCGCTGTATGCCTGCACGACCTCCGGCTCACGGGCGTGCGTCAGGCCGTACGCCCACCAGAGGGCGCACGCCGCGACGAGGGCCGCGATGAGCGTCCAGTCCCACTTCGTCATGGCCGGGCCGATCTTCATGCCATGCTTATATCCTGTTCTCCGCGTGAAGGGTAGACCCTTCCCGTCTGCAGGAAACAGCTCCGTGATAAAAGGCCTTGCAGGTGTTGACCAGGACACCCGTCTTTGCGTATAGTCACCGGCTACATGGGTAACGACATCCTTCCCCCCCTGGGGCTCAAGGCGACCGCCATCACCGATACGATATGGGTGGTCCAGGGCAGCAACCGCGGACGGTCCCCCTTCTCGAACGCCGTGTGCGTGCTCGACAGGACCCGCATGCTCATGGACACGGGGTGCGGCCACGACATCGTGGCCACGCTGAGAGACGAGGTCTCCATCGACCTCGTCTTCCTCTCCCACTCCCACCCCGATCACACCGCGGGGACCTGGCTCTTCGACGGCAGCACCGAGGTCTCGGTGCCCGGGGAAGGGGCGGAAAGCATCTCTTCGGCTGACCGGCTCGCTCTGAGGTTCGTCGGCCGCGAGCTCGCGCAGCTGTGGAAGGATACCTACCTGCCGGTGACGGGCTACCGCGACTTCACCTTTTCGTCCCAGTTCGGGGACCGCTTCGAGTTTTCCCTGGGAGAGAACCGGTTCATCGCCCTGCACACCCCCGGCCACCTCAAGGACCACTACTGCATGTGGGAGCCGGACCGGAAGATCCTCATCGGCTTCGATATGGACATGAGCCCCTTCGGGCCCTGGTACGGGAACCCCGAGTCGGACATCCCCCTCTTCAAGGAGTCCATCCGGATGATCAGTGCGCTCCCGGTGGAGACCTACATCTCCTCCCACGCGCGCCCCATGAAGGGCCCCCACTTCGTGAAGCGTCTCGCTGCATATGAGGCCACCTTCGGGCAGCGGGACAGAACCGTTCTCGACACCCTGCCGGAAGGCGTTCCCATGAGCTTGGACGGGATCGTCAACAGGTCCCCCATCTACCAGGTCGACTACACCCTCCACCCCGACAAGATGCTCAGGTTCGGGGAGACCAGGATGGTGGAGAAGCACCTCCTCGGCCTGGCGGAGACGGGCTTCGTCGAGATCGACGCTCAGGGGAGGTTCCGGAAACCCTCCCGAAGCTGACAGCCCGGTCACTACGGCCTCCGACCCCTCAGACGCTTTCCCGGCCTGACTGAACAGGTTTCAAGGAACCCTGTCCCCGGACAGGGAACACAAACTGGTCATGCTCCAGTCCATTGACGGCCATCCGATAAATCTAGTAGAGATTACCAGTCAATTTGGGGCGCTGTTCGAAGTATGGCAGGAACCCCGGGAGGGATGACGGCACGCTCCGGCATCCACGGACCGAAAGCTGAGAAAGGCAAGGGGCTGCATCGATGAAAAGGAGCACCAACCTGATCCTGGGCGTACCGGTCGATTCCTTCACCATGGAAGAGACCCTCCAGTACATCTTCCACCTCGTGGACACCTATGCCTCCGACCACCGGCCGAAGCTCGTGGCCACGGTCAACACGGACTCCATAGCCGGCACCATGAGTTTCAGGCTCACCGAGCCCCGCCACCCCGAGCTCCTTCAGGTGCTGAGGGGCGCCGACCTGGTGACGGCGGGCGACATGCCCGTTGTGTGGCTGAGCAGACACCTCGGCCCGGCCCTCAAGGAGCGGGTGGCCGCTGCCGACCTCGTGCCCGGGCTCGCCCGCGAGGCTGCGCTCAGGGGGAAATCCCTGTATCTTCTGGGAGGGGCTCGGGACGGAGCTGAGCGGGCTGCGGCCGTGCTGCGGAAGGAATGCCTGGGCCTGAGGATAGCGGGTTTCGGCTCGCCCATGGTCCACGTGGAAGGCCCGAACCTGGTGGACGCGCTCAAGCGCGACGGAGAAGCGGTCGAAGCGGTCAACGCCTCTTCGCCCGACGTGCTCCTCGTCGCGTTCGGCAGCCCCAAGCAGGAGCTCTTCTTCGAGCGCAACAGGCACCGGCTGAAGGTCCCCGTCACCATCGGCATCGGCAACACCTTCGACTCCGTGACCGGCGGCATGACGCGCGCCCCGGGGTGGACGCGCTCGAGCGGGCTCGAGCGGCTGCTCCATCTGGCCCAGGGCCCTAGGCGGCTGTGGAAGCGCTCCCCCCTCGACCTGGTCAAGCTCGGCTCCCAGGCGTGGCCCTCGGTCGCCCTGTACCAGTACGCCAGGAAGGTGGCCCCCCACGACTACCTCAAGAGGTGCAGGAACAAGGTCACCTACAAGTACATGGCCAGGGGCAGGGAGCAGGTCCTGCTCATGACCCTGCCCGGGATCGTCGATGCCGGGGCGGTGCCCCGCCTGGCATCGCTCATACCTAAGCGCCCCAGCGCCCACCTCGTCCTGGACGTGAGCGACGTGGGCTTCATCGACTCGGCCGGCCTCGGCCTCTTTCTGAACGTGCTCAATCTCTGGGGAAGGAGCAGGCACGAGGTCCTCGTCATCGGCGTCACGCCATACGCCCGGAAGGTCATCACCCGCAACCGGCTCTCCGATCTCTTTGCCGGCAGGCTTCACGACACCCTCGACGACGCGCTTGACCGCCTCGACGCGCGTGCCGGAAAGGACGAATGGTCAGTTGAGGCGCACGAGGACGGACCTTCGACCCGCCTTGCCTTTTCCGGGCGCCTGACGCCCCAGGGGGTGTCCGACGCCGAGATCAGGGCGATCGCTTCCCGGGCAGGAGGGGCCCGGTGCACCCTGGACCTCTCGGGGCTCTCCGCCATCAGCACCCCGGGGATCATCCTCCTCCTCAAGCTCAGGAAGGCGCTCGAATCCCTTGGCAGGGAATGCTCTTCCTCCGGGGCTCACGGCGACGTGGCCAGGATGCTGAAGGTGACCGGGACCATGAAGCTCATCTGACGGGCATTTACGTCAGAACATGAACCTCCTCCACGCGACGTTCAGCACCAGCCCTATGCACAGGAGGTTCATGAACATGAACGAGCCGCCGTAGGAGATGAAGGGCAGCGGCACGCCCACCACCGGGAAGATGCCCATGGTCATGGAGATGTTGATGAAGATGTGCAGGGAAAAGTAGCCCGCGATCCCGTAGCAGATCATGGAGCCGAACCGGTCCTTTGCCCGGCTGCCCACCTGGATGATCTTGGTGATGAGGATGATGTAGAGCAGGAGGAGGAAGGTGGTGCCTGCGAATCCCCATTCCTCGGCCACCACGGAAAAGATGAAGTCAGTGTGGTGCTCGGGCAGGAAGGAGAGCTGGGTCTGGCTCCCCTGGAGATAGCCCTTGCCCCACAGGCCCCCCGACCCCACGGCGATCTTCGACTGCATAGCGTGGTACCCGGTGCCCAGGGGATCCCTGCTGGGATCGAGGAAGGTCAGTATCCTGTTGCGCTGATATTCCCTGAGGGTGAACCAGATGAAGGGCAGGGCCGAGACGAAGAGCGAGCCCAGGGTGATGACCGTGGACCGCTTGACGCCGATGAGCAGGATCATGATCGTGGCGATCATGCCCACGATCCCCGCTGTCCCGAGGTCGGGCTCCAGGAGGATGAGGCCCACGGGCAGGCAGATGAAGAGCGCCGGGACAACCAGGTCCTTCATCCCGTAGCTCTCGATCTGTATCTTCTTTTCGCTCCAGTAGGCCATCCAGATGATCATGATGATCTTGGCGAACTCGGAGGGCTGGATGCTCATGAATCCCAGGGATATCCACCTCCTAGCGCCGGAGATCTCCCTGCCGACCACGAGCACGGCGGCAAGGAGCAGGACCATGCAGACGTACATAGGCCAGGCTAGCCGCATGTGGGTCCGGTAGTCCACGAGGAAGGCGGTAATCATCACGATGGAGGCCACGAGTATCCACGTGAGCTGCTTGAAGAAGATGTTGATGGCGGTGAGCCTCACCGCGCTGTATATGCAGAGCAGGCCTACGGCGATGAGCGCGGCCACGATGGCGAGCAGGCCCCAGTCGAGGTTATTGGTTATCTTGTCGTACCTGCTCATATGAGAGCCCCTTCGAGTAGTAGTATCCTCTGATCACGTCCCTGACGATGGGTGCAGCGATGGAGGCGCCGTGCCCGCCGTGCTCGAGGACGGCCACCACCAGGATCTCGGGGTTCTCCACGGGGGAGAACCCGAAGAACCAGGCGTGGTCCCTGAATTTGAACGGGATGTCCGACGAGTCCGGGAGCTTGGAGATATAGCCCCTGGCCACCTCCGCGGTGCCCGTCTTTCCCCCGATGGAAAACATCCGGTCCTTGATGCCCCGGGCCGTCCCGAAATCACTGTCCACGACGGCCCTCAAGCCCTGTTTGATGGTGTCCAGCTCCTCCTTGCTCAAGTTCAGGTTCATCTCGAGGCGCTCAGGCGTCGAGGCGAGGATCCTCGGGGTCATGACCCTGCCCCCGTTCACGATGCCGGACATGACCTTTGCCAGCTGAAGGGGGGTCACCAGGGTGAAGCCCTGGCCGGTGGCGGTGATGACGCTCTCCCCCCGGTGCCAGGGCTGCTTGAAGCGCTTGCGCTTCCACTCGACGGAAGGGACGAGGCCCGTGGACTCGTCCTTGAGCTCGATGCCGGTGTGCCTCCCCAGGCCCACCTCCTTGGCAAAGGTGGACATGCGATCGATGCCGAGCCGCTCGCCCAGGCTGTAGAAGTACACGTCGCAGGACACGGCCATGGCGGTGATGAGGTCCACGCTCCCGTGGCCCTCCCTGCGCCAGCACCTGAACTCCGTGTTCCCGAGCTCGTACTTGCCGGGGCAGAAGACCCGGGTCTTCGTGTCGATGAACTTCTCCCGGAGCGCCAGGGAGGCGATGAGGACCTTGAAGGTGGACCCCGGGGCATACAGGCCCCGGATGGCCCGGTTCTCCAGGGGGTGCATGGGGTCGCCGATGATGGACCTCCACGACTCCGGGGACATGGGGCTCAGAAACACCGTGGGGTCGTAGACCGGGGACGACGCCATGGCCAGGATCTCCCCGGTGGCAGGGACCATGGCCACCACCGCACCCGGCCTGTCGCCCAGGGCCTGCTTGGCGATGAGCTCCAGGCTCTTGTCGATGGTGAGCCTGACGTCCCTGCCCGAGACCGGGGCCGTCTCCTCCACGACCCTCACCTTCCGCCCGAGGGCATCCACCTCGTAGGCCCTCCTCCCCTTCAGCCCGCGCAGCTCACCCTCACAGATGAGCTCCACCCCGGACTTGCCGATGAGGTCGCCGGGGGAGTAGTCGCTCTCCTCGCCCGCCTTGTCCAGCTCCTTCCGGGAGATCTCTCCGAGGAAGCCCAGCACGTGCGTTGCCAGCCCCCGGGTGAGGTAATCCCGCTCGTTGGTGATGTCGATGGATATGCCCGGCATGGTGTAGAGCTGGCTTTCGATGCTCGCCATCTGGGTAAACGAGATGTCCCGGGCGATGTACATGGGGCTGAAGGGTCTCTGCTTCGCCTGCTTGATCTTGTCCATGATCTCCCGGGGGTCGCTGTTCAGGATCAGGGCAAGCTTCCGGGCGATGTCCTTGACGTTCCTGATGTCCTCGGGGATCACCATCACGTTGTATGCAGGCCTGCTGTCCGCAAGGACCTCCATGTTCCGGTCCAGGATCTTGCCCCGCTGCGCCGGGGTGCTGATGATCCTCAGCCTGTTGTTGCGGGCCTGCTCTTCATAGAAGCTCCCCTTGAAGATCTGCATGTTCAGGAGCCTCAGCACCAGGATGCCGAAGAGCACGCAGACGAAGACGGTGAGGTACTTCCCCCTGCCCTTGATCTCCTCTTCGACCTGCTGGCCTGCGATGTTAGAGTTCACGTAATCCATAGGAGGTCTGCAGGCGGCCGACGAGGCGGGCCATGAACGGGGACACGAGACCGGTGAGCACCATGCCGGCGACAAGCGGAACGATCATATCGCCCAGGAAGCTGGTGCCCGTGATCATGGCCGTTGACCCGGCCAGGACGAAGTAAAAGAGGACTCCCAAGACTGCCTGCACATACACGTTCTCGAGGTAGATCACCTCCTTGAGCAGGTCGGTGGCCAGGTACAGGGCGACGTAGAGCAGAGGGATGAGCCCTATCCTCGCCCCCGAGAAGGCCTCCATCATGAGGGAGGCGAGGACCACGAAGGAGAATCCCTGGTAGAACGGGATGAAGATGACCTGCCCGATGATCAGCCCGATGAGAAAATCCACCCGCAGGGGCGCCCACAGGGAAGGGATGATGGATATCTCCACCAGGATCGCCGCGCAGAATATCCCGAGCAGGCTAATCTGAAGCTTCCATATCTTGAGCAATGCCGAATATCCCCTCGATCTTGTCCATTTCCACGTATGGTTTCACGATGATGTCCGCGAACATCTGGTTCACGTCCCGCCTCACCTCGACCACGGTGCCGATCTTGAGCCCGGAGGGAAACACGTTGAGCAGGCCTGAGGTGACGATGCTGTCTCCAATCTTGACATCCTCCGCCTTGCGCACGTACTCCAGGGTCAGGAGATTGCCCCCCCTGCCCTTGATGATGCCCTTGACGCGCGTCGATTCTATGTGAGCGGGGATGGCGCTGTTGGGGTCGGTGATGAGGAGGATCTGGGATGTGTGGGGGGAAACGGCGATGACCTTGCCCACCACGCCGTCCGGGCTCAGGATGGGCATGTCGACGTGGAATCCGCTTTTCGAGCCCCGATCGATGATGGCGGTCTTAAAGATGAGGGTGATGTCCTGGGAGAGGAGGTTGGCCGGGATCAGGGAGAGCTCCCGGTGGGCCTCCTTGAAGTCCAGCATGGCCCGCAGGCGCCTGTTCTCGGACTTGAGCTCGTCCAGGATCATGGACCTCACCTTGAGCCTGTCGTTCCTCAGCCTGAGCTCCCTGTTCTCCCTGCTGGTGTTCACCAGGCCTATGTAGGTGCTCCAGATGTCTGCAACGAACACGAAAGGAGCAGAGATAATCTTGTCGAAAACATGATATCCTTCGCGGATATAGCCAACCCCCTGGGAGGTTGCGCCGTACTGTCCGGTTGAGAGCAGGATGAGAATGAGGGCTGCGGAACAGGTGAGCAATATGACTCTGTTGTTATGCCGTCCCATCAACTCGGTATCGTCACGTCTCTCAGAAGGTCGATATCATCCAGAAGTCGGCCCGCACCCCTCGCCACGGTCGACAGGGGGTCCTCGGCGATGATCACCGGCAGCCCCGTCTCCTCTCTCAGGAGCTTGTCGAGGTTCTTGTAGAGAGCGCCGCCGCCCGTGAGCACAATGCCCCTGTCCACGATATCGGCCGCCAGCTCGGGCGGCGTCTGCTCGAGGGCCACCCTGACGGCGTCGATGATGATCCTCACCGGGCCCTGGCAGGCCTTGCGGATCTCTTCGGAGGAGATGGTGAAGATCTTGGGGATGCCGTCCACCAGATCCCTGCCCTTCACCTCGATGGTCCGCTCCACTTCGTCGGAGGCGGCCGAGCCGATCATGATCTTGATGATCTCCGCCGTCCTCTCGCCGATGAGCAGGTTGTATTCCCGCTTGATGTACTGCATGATGGCCTGGTCGATCTTGTCCCCGGCCACGCGCACGCTGTTGGTGTAGACAATGCCCGACAGGGAGATGACCGCCACCTCGGTGGTGCCTCCGCCGATGTCCACGATCATGGAGGAGATGGGCTCGGAAACCGGCAGGCCTGCGCCGATGGCCGCGGCCATGGGCTCGGCCACGATGTGCACCTCGCGGGCGCCCGCCGCCTCGGCCGACTCCTTCACCGCCCGCTTCTCCACCTGGGTGATGCCCGAAGGCACGCAGATGATCACCCTGGGACGCACGCCGAGCCTGCGCTGATGGACCTTGGTAATGAAATACTTGAGCATGGCCTCCGTTGCCTCGAAATCGGCGATGACGCCGTCCTTCATGGGACGTATGGCCTGAATATTTTCAGGGGTTCTCCCCAGCATCTTCTTCGCTTCGGTTCCCACCGCAACGATCCTGTTGACGCCGCCGTGCTCCATCTTGACTGCGACGACCGAGGGCTCCGAAAGGACGATTCCCTTGTCCCGGGCGTAGACCAGTGTGTTCGCAGTACCAAGATCAATGGCCAGATCGCTGGAGAACATCCCGAAAATCCATTCAAAGACCATAGATGCCTACTCCTTTCCTTCACGCGGCACTGATTGTCTAGCCGTCTTAACAAATACACTCCCCTTTGACAAGAGGAATGGCGCCTATCCTCTCTTGCTTAACTGCCCCGGGGTGTGATAGCAAATGGGTACCATGCAATCAATTTGTACCATAATCCTGGCCGCAGGAAAAGGAACCAGATTGAAATCGGCAAGGCCCAAGGTCATGCATGAGATTCTCGGCCTGCCCCTCATCTTCTACCCCATCGACATAGCCCGCAGGCTCGATTCGAGCGTCATAGCCGTGGTGGGTCACGGCAGGGAGGTGGTGGGGCCCTACCTCGAACGCTTCTCCATCACGCAGGTGGTGCAGGACCCGCCCCTGGGCACGGGCCACGCGGTCATGGTGGCGCGGGATGCGCTCAAGGAGTCGCCCGCCACCGAGGTGGTCATCCTCCCGGGCGACATGCCCCTCATACAGTATTCGTCGCTGGCTTCTCTCCTGGACATCTTCCGCTCGTCCCGGGCGCCCATCGGCATCCTCACCGCGGTCCTGCCCGACGCCTTCGGGTACGGCAGGATCATCCGCAAAGCAGACGGCAGTGTGAGCGCCATCGTGGAGCACAACGACGCCACGGAGGAGCAGAGGGAAATCCGCGAGATCAACACCGGCGTGTTCGCCGTGGACAAGAAGTTCCTCCTGGCAGCCCTGGACGGGCTCACCCCGGACAACGCCAAGGGCGAGTACTACATCACGGACATCGTGAAGATGGCCCCTTCGGCCGTTTCGTTCACGGTGCCGGATTTCAACGAGGCCCACGGTATCAATTCCCGCTCCCAGCTCGCCCACGCGGCGTCTCTCATGCAGAGGCGCATCAACATGTCCCACATGGACGAGGGCGTCACCCTCATCGACCCGGACACCGTGTGGATAAGCCCCCTGGCAACGATCGGGAACGACGTGGAGATCTGGCCGGGCGTCTGCATCCTCGGGAAAACCACCATTGACTCGGGGGTGAAAATCATGCCTAATACCTGGATAAACAACTCGCACATCGGAACCAGGTGTACCGTGGGAAACAGCTGCCTGCTCGAGAATACGTCGATCGACATGGATTCCGACATCCCGGCCTATTCCCGTATCCAGGAAAAACGCCAGGCTGATTGACTTAGACAGCCCTGAAACCTACTTATACGTTATGGATTGGATTAAGAATATTTTCAACCGCTCACTGGAATACAAACCGGAAATCCAGGAAGAATACCCGGACATCCTCCCCGTGCTGCCGCTGAAGGACGCGGTGCTCATCCCGGAGGGGCTGCTGCCCCTCATCGTATCCAACGCGACCTCCATCGCCCTGGTCAAGGAGCTCTATACGGGGAACTCGCCCGTGGTGGCTGTGGGCATGAAGTCCTCCGGCGACTCGGAGCCCGCCACGTGGGACAACCTGTTCCGCATCGGGTGCATGGCCAAGATCACCAAGATCTCCCAGACCAAGAACGGAGAGCTCTCCATCATGATCAGGGGGATCATGAAGGCTTCCTTGGATGAGAAGCTCACCACAGAACCCTACCTCAAGGTCAGGGTGACCTACATGCCCGAGGACCTCGAGGCGGACAAGCAGATCCACGCCATGGCCCACTCCACCAGGGAGACCTTAAGCCAGCTGGCGCGGCACTCGTACCACAACCTCGACTCCGTGCTCTCGAACCTCTCGAAGCTCAAGGACCCCGCCATCCTCCTGAGCACCACCACCACGAACCTCCCCATCCCGGTGGAGAAGAAGCAGCAGATCCTCGAGGAGACCGGCTTCTTCGAGAAGTATTCCATCCTCTACGATACCCTGCGCGACGAGCTGGAGATCCTCGAGCTGTCCCTGAAGATCTCCGAGCGGGCCAAGGGCGAGATCAACAACGCCCAGCGGGAGTACTACCTGAGGCAGCAGCTCAAGGCCATCCGGAAGGAGCTCGGCGACGCCCAGGGCGAAACCGAGGACGAGATGGAGCAGCTGAAAAGGGAGATCGAGGCCAAGGGCCTCCCCGAAGAGGTCAGGCGCGAGGTGGACAAGGACCTCAAGCGCATCGCCCGGATGCAGCCCGGGTCGTCCGAGTACGTCACCATCAGGACCTACCTCGACTGGATCATTGACCTGCCCTGGCAGGAGAGGACCGACGACAACCTGGACATCTCGAATGCGGAGAAGATCCTCAACGAGGACCACTTCAACCTGAAGAAGCCCAAGAAGAGGATCCTCGAGTACCTCTCGGTCAAAAAGCTCAAAGACGACCTGAAAGGGCCGATCCTGTGCTTCGTGGGGCCCCCGGGGGTCGGCAAGACCTCGCTGGGCAAGTCCATCGCCCGGGCCATGGGCAGGAAGTTCGTCCGCATCTCCCTGGGAGGCGTCCGTGACGAGGCTGAGATCCGCGGCCACCGGCGCACCTACATCGGCGCCATGCCCGGCAGGATCATCAACGGCATCAAGCTGGCCCAGTCCTTGAACCCGGTCTTCATGCTCGACGAGATCGACAAGCTCGCCAACGACATCCACGGTGACCCGGCGTCCGCCCTGCTGGAGGCGCTCGATCCGGAGCAGAACACCCACTTCGTGGACCACTACCTGAACGTGCCCTTCGACCTGTCCCAGGTCTTCTTCATCACCACGGCGAACGTCATGGACACCATCCCGCCCGCCTTGAGGGACCGGATGGAGGTCGTGGAGATCGAAGGCTACACCCACGAGGACAAGGTCCAGATCGCGGAGCACTTCCTCATCCCCCAGGAGATCGAGGCCAACGGGCTCGCGAAGTACGACATCGACTTCACCGAAGGGGCGGTGGACCACATCATCCGGTCCTACACCCGGGAGTCCGGGGTCAGGAACCTCAAGCGCGAGATCGCCTCGAACCTCAGGACCATCGCCTCGAGGGTGGCGAAGGACGGGGGAGAACACTTCGTGGTGGACGAGACCTTCGTGGAGGAGGTCCTCGGGCCGGTTCGCTTCATCCCCGAGGTCAAGGGGCGCGGCAGGATACCGGGCATCGCCACCGGGCTGGCCTGGACCCCCTACGGCGGGGAGATCCTCTTCATCGAGTCGGCGGTCGTGGACGGCAAGGACGAGATGATCCTCACCGGGCAGATGGGCGACGTCATGAAAGAGTCCGCCAGGATCGCGCTCTCCATCGTCAAGGGCATGACAGGCTACCAGGATGACAACAAGGGGATCCACATCCACATCCCCGCAGGTGCCATCCCCAAGGACGGGCCCTCGGCGGGCGTCACCATCGTCACTTCCATGCTCTCGCTCATCACGGGCAAGGCGGTGCGTGAAGACCTGGCCATGACGGGCGAGATCACCCTGCGGGGCGTGGTGCTCCCGGTGGGCGGGATCAAGGAGAAGGTGCTGGCTGCCAGACGGGCGGGCATCACCGAGATCATCCTGCCGAAGATGAACGAGAAGGACCTCAGGGACATCGAGCCCGAGGTCATCAGGGACCTGACCATCCACTACGTGGAGAACATAGGCGAGGTCATCGGGCTTGCCTTCCCCGAGGCGGGCGAAGAGATCGAGCCCTACGTCCACTACTTCGACGTCTGCGAGAAGGCCCCCCTCAAGCCCGGTTTGAGACCGTAAGCAGTCACAGAAGCCGCCGGCGGGCCATGCCTGCCGGCGGCTTTTTCATTGATAACATCCCCTTTAGTCGAGCCTGGCCAGGACGTCGCGGAAGATCCTGATCTCCTGTTCGATGATGTCTGGCGTGTGGCCGGTGCAGACAAACATGGCCTCGTACGCCGACGGCGCGAGGTAGACGCCCGCTTCGAGCATGAGGTGGAAGAACCGTGCATACCGGGCCGCGTCCGAGGCCATGACCTCGTCGAACGTGTCCACCCCTCCGTCGTGGAAAAAGATCCCTGCCATGCTCCCGATGTGGTTGACGGTCAGGGGCAGCCCGGCCGCGCTGGCGGACTCCCGGATGGCGTCGAGCAGCGCCTCCATGGCTTTTGTGAGGCCATCGTAGGGGTCGTCCCGCCTGAGCACGCTCAGGGTGGCGATCCCCGCGGCCATGGCCATGGGATTGCCCGAGAGGGTCCCCGCCTGGTACACCGGGCCCTCCGGGGCAAGCATGTCCATGATGTCCACCCTCCCCCCGAAGGCGCCCACCGGCATGCCGCCGCCGATGATCTTTCCCAGGCAGGTGAGGTCGGGCCTGATGCCGATCACGTCCTGGTACCCGCCGTAGCGGAACCTGAACCCCGTGATCACCTCGTCGAAGATGAGGAGCGCGCCGTGCTCGGCCGTGGCCCTTCTCAGGGAGGCAAGGAACCCATCCTTTGGGAGCACGACCCCCATGTTCCCGGCCACGGGCTCCACGATGACGCCTGCGACCTTGTGCCCGCCAGCCTTCATGAAGGCCTCGAACGCCTCGATGTCGTTGTAGGGCAGCACCGCGGTGGTGGAGGCGATGCCTGCTGGCACGCCGGAGGTGTCGGGGACGCCGAAGGTGAGCGCTCCGGAGCCCGCCTTCACGAGCAGGCTGTCCACGTGCCCGTGGTAGCACCCCTCGAACTTGACGATCGTATCCCTGCCCGTGAAGCCCCGGGCGAGGCGGATGGCGCTCATGGAGGCCTCGGTCCCCGAAGACACGAACCTCACCTTCTCCATGGAGGGGATGGCGCTGCAGACCATGCGCGCCATCTCCACCTCGAGCTCGGTGGGCGCGCCGTAGCTCATGCCCCTGCCTGCCTGGCCGGTGACGGCCTCGACCACCTCGGGATGGGCGTGCCCCAGGATCATGGGGCCCCAGGAGAGCACGTGATCGATGTACCTGCTCCCCTCGGAATCGGTCAGATACGGGCCATGGGCGGAGGCGATGAACCGGGGGGTGCCCCCCACCTTCCTGAAGGCCCTCACGGGAGAGTTCACCCCTGATGGAATGTATTCCTTTGCCTGTTGAAAGAGCTCGGCGTTCTTCACTCAGCGATCCTCCCTGAAATACTCCATGGATGACTTCTTCAGCTCGGTTACGCTCCAGTACACCTTGTACCGTTTCAAGCCAAGCGAACCGGCGATCTCCTGAACCGCAGCCTCCACCTCCTGCTTCGTCTTCCCGTGGATCATGGAAAAGAGGCGGTATTCCCCGAAGCCCGGCCGCTCGTAGCAGTGGGACACCGCAGGCCTCGAAGCGAGCTCGCGGCCCATCTCTCCCACCAGGGCCTCGGGAACGGCCCAGGCCACCATGGCACCGGCGGAGAACCCGGCCGACCGGTGACGCAGCACTGCCTTCACCTCCCGGATGACCCCGGAGGACTTCAGCTCCTTGAGCCTGCCAACGAGCTCTGCGGGCGTGAGGCCGAGCTCGGCTGCCCACTTTTCGTAGGGATTCCTTTCCAGGGGCAGATCGCCCTGTACGCGGGCCAGTATCTTTCTATCAATATCTTCCAAGGCTTTCATGACCAGAATCTACGCACATTTCCCCCGGGGGTTCAACAGAAAATCCCGCGACCCCGGCCTCGTCGAGGCCGTACCTCATGGTGCTCAGGGAGTCGCCGGCATGAACGGGGGAAAACGGTCGGCCTTCCGGGGAGACGTGCAGGAGGTCCCGGGGCTACGATGTGCTGTCAGACCCGAGGATTCTCTCGGTGAGCAGTGCGGCGCGCTGCTCCTTCACGGGCTTGAGCCGGTAGAGGTCGTATTCCGTGAGGTTGTTATCCCGGATCAGGCCAACGACCTTGTCCACGTAGGCATTTCCTATCTCGGAATATGATTCCAGGCCCCTGGCAAGCTCCACTGGATCGTAGTTGACGTGGGCCTGGGTGCGGATCTTCCTGAGGCTCTCATACTCGGAGCGGGTGTTGATGTTCCACAGGTAGAAGTTGATGCACTCCTGGAGATCGCTGAAGGTCGACAGGGAGAAGGAGCACCCCGCGGCCAGGGCGCCGGGTGTCATGCCCGAGCCCTTGGGCCCCCGCAGGCCGAACACGTTGTTGCCTTCGGTGGCAAACCGGGAGGTCCCCCACCCGGACTCGATGGCGGCCTGCGCCAGCACGAGAGACGCGGGCAGGACATCGACCTTCACCAGGAGCTCCTCGAGCATGGCCCGATGATCCTCATGCTTCACACGATAAACCGATGCGAGATCTTCGATGAGCTTCCTGTCGTGAGCCGTCAGGGAGGGAACCTTTTCCATGCGCTTGAGCTCCCGGCGCTGGGCCAGGATATCCTCGTTGGCCTTGAGCACCAGGGGAAGGAGGGTGTCGATGAGCTGCCTCTTGCGCTGCCTGGTATCCTGCAACTGTAAAAATTCTTCCGGGAACGAAGTGGAGCCTGGGTAGTCGATATGGTACCAGCCGGCCTCATCCACGGGATATGCAAATCTGCCCGGAACCAGGTCCGGAAGAAAAGCAAACAATAACGAATAATATACGGTAAGCAGTAGAATAGCCCTTCTCTTCATCACGTGTTCCCGGAAATAAATCTCGCGCGTTTCCTCTATTTTTACGTTCAATTTGTGTACAGAAAAGTGACTATAGCAATTATTGTTAATGAAATCAAGGCTTAATATTATCTTCATATTTCATATTCTTTTTCAATATGTTGTGGATATAGATAGAGAAAAGGCAATGAAAGTTCCCTATAAAAAAACCTACTTGCAATATGAATGACTATTCAGTAGTATGCTCTTCGTGATGGAGGGTTGTGTCCCATGGGGACCGATAAGGAAAACAGGGAGAAGAAAAAGATATACCTGACCGTGGCGGACCTGAGCACCATGGGGATCGCCATGGTGCTGTGCATCGTGCTCGGACTGGCTGCCGGGATCTATCTCGACAGCAGGTTCGACACCAGCCCCATCTTCACGCTCATAACCCTCTTCGGCGGTATCCTTGCAGGATTCAGGATCATGTACAAGGCCTACATGAGATTTTTCAGCGATGGTGGCCCCAATGGAAGCAATACCTAAAGAGCCCGCTCAGAAGCGCATCGAGATCATTTCTCTTTTGATCTGGATTTCGCTGTGCATCGTGAGCTTTTTCCTGTTCGGTCAGCAGTTTGCCCTCGGCGTCCTGGCCGGGGGGATACTGTGCCTCATCAATTTTCAGTGGCTTTACCGGCATGCCAAGGCTGCCGTATCCCTGACAACCAGCAAAGGCAAAGCGTTCATGGCAAAGCGGTATATCCTCAGACTGGCGATCATGGCGGTCATCCTCTATGCCCTCATCACCATCGTCAAGGTGGATATCATCGGACTGCTGCTCGGCCTGTCCGTTGTCATACTGGGAATCACGACGTACGCATGCTTCACCTACATATTCGCAGGAGGAGAGTAAGATGGAACACGGATTCATGATACTGGACTTTATCACTCATCCTATTTATGGATTTTTCGAGAGCATCGGCCTTCATGACGGGAACCACTTTATCCAGGTCACCTACACCTGGCTCTACATGCTGTTCCTCATTACCCTCTCGGTCCTGGTCGTGCGCGGCCTGAAGATGGTCCCCGGCAGGCTCCAGAACTTCCTCGAGGTCGTCGTGGGCGGGCTCAAGGGGCTGCTGGTGGACACCATGGGCGAAAAGGGCATGATCTTCTTCCCGGTCATGGCCACCCTTTTCCTCTTCATCCTCACCTGTAACATGGCAGGCATCATACCGGGGTTCTACTCGCCCACCGCGAACCTGAACACCAACCTTTCGATGGCCCTGTCGGTCTTCCTCCTCACCCACATCGTGGGGATCAAGATCCACGGGATCAAGTACGTAAAACAGTTCCTCGGACCCGTGTGGTGGATGGCGCCCATCATGCTGCCGGTCGAGCTCATCGGCCACATCGCCAGGCCCCTTTCGCTGACCATGCGGCTCTTCGGCAACATCTTCGGCGAAGACCTCGTTCTCATCGTGCTCCTGCTCCTGGTCCCCTTCCTGATGCCCATCCCGATGCTCATCCTCATGATCTTCACCTCCCTGCTCCAGGCGTTCGTGTTCACCCTGCTCGCCATGATGTACATCAGCGGGGCCATGGAGGAAGCGCACCACTAATCAGCACCATCCGAATGCCGGGCATCGAAACGACTGCCCGGCATTCGTTTCTTTTTTATATTTAGGGTTTTATATTATCCTATTTAGTAGTATAAAAGAAGCTGGTGGGATATTGCGGAGTATCTTCACCAGCTTTTTCTCAATACGCAGTTCAAATTCATGACAGGAGGATTTTATGAAAAAGGTGTTTTCATTAGGGGTTTCAGCTCTCTTCGTTCTGGTTCTCGCGCCCGTTGCGTTTGCCGCTCCCGCCAGCCCTGAGGCCATCCAGTTCTTCAGCTGGGTCGCCGTGGCCACCGGTATCGGCATGGGTATCGCCGCAGTGGGCACCGGCATCGGCCAGGGTCACGGCGTCCAGGGTGCTTGCGACGGCATAGCCCGCAACCCTGAGGCATCCGGCAAGATTCTGACAGCACTCATCCTTGGTCTGGCCATGATCGAGTCTCTGGCCATCTACGCACTTGTTATCCAGCTCATCCTGCTCTACGCGAATCCCTTCCTGAAGTATATCGTGGGATAACGGTCAAGATGACGGCAGGGCATCCTTGCAGCATTGATGCATCAATATCATGCAAGGATGCCCTGGTTCACACGCCTCACACGTTTGCCCTCTGAACCCTCCCATCTTTTCCACGCCGTCCGTCCGTGATCTAAACGCGCCTGCGCACAGGGCCGGCATGCCCGGACCCCTTGACGGCATGCGCTGACGAAAGAAACGATCAGGGAAAGACCTGAAACGGCAGGCTCTCGATGTGCCTGCCCGCAAAGAGGTGTACCTGCAGGAATCCGACGGTTCGCATCACCCTCCCCGCCGAGACCCGCGATGCCAGGGAGAGCCCCGTCCCCGGCGGGGGGAGAGGAGAAATGAACGAAATGCTTACATGCCGATGAGCGCCCTGACCTTGTTCCTCCTCTCTTCGTCGGAGAAGATGAACGCCGCTGCCCCGCCCGCCACGGCTGCCAGGATAAGCGGCTTGAAGAAGAACCTGAGGACAGCCTTGACGACCGTGAGCGTCCCGCCGATGATGCCGAAGATGAGGACGTCTGCCACAATGAACTTCACGAGCTTGAACGGAGCGACGATCAGCCATGCGATGAGCCTGAAGAGAAAGCCCATGGATAATACCTCCCTATATATTGATAGTTATATAGTACTTGATGAGGCTGCCGGCTTCAAGAATTTTTCTTCTGAAGGATCAAATCCTGGGCCGCGCCGAGGGCTTCCGTGGACACGAGAGCGGCGCGTCTGTTTTCTTCCTGAATCTTGAGGTAGATCTCTTCCCTGTGAACCTCTATGCTTTTGGGGGCCCTGATTCCCAGCTTCACCTGGGTTCCCTTGATCTCAACGACCGAGACCTGGATGTCATCGCCTATCGATACAGCTTCACCGACTTTTCGGGTTAGTATGAGCATCAGCCTCCCCACGGCAGGGAATATTTTGCTGATGATATTACCTGATTATTTTGTTGAAAGCAACGACTGCATCATCTCGTCGCACACCGAGATGATCTTGGCTGCGGCCTGATAGAGGTGCTGGAGCTTCAGGATATTGGCCATCTCCTCATCAAGGTTGACGCCCATGACCCCTTCCTGTTTCTGAAGGTACTGCGACAGGAGCGTGTCATTGAACGTCTCGTTCATTACCGCGTTTTCCACATCAACCCCCACCCTGGCGATGAAGGAGCTGTAGTAGGAATCCAAGGTGGTGCTCACCCCCGTGCCCCCCAGGTTCGGGATCACCCGATCCCTCAGGGCTGAGACGGACAGGGCGACCGTGTTGTTGCCCGGGGCAACCCTGTTGTTCTCGTCGATGGTCCCTGCGGCCACCAGACCGGAGTTCGCCTCCAGGGCGTCGCTGATGCCGATGGTCTGGGTGATGTCCAACATGGGCTGCACTGTGTTCTCCGCCCAGGAGAAAAAGGTGTTCACGCCCATGATGGCCAGGGAATGGCTCGTCTCTCCACCCGCGTGGGGCTTCACGGCAAAGGTGTAGCCTGGATCGGCCTGGATGTTGAAATAGCCCGCTGCGGTGATCGACGCCGTCAGCTCCGGAGCAGCGTTGATGGCGGTGATCAGGTCCTGGACCGTGCTGCCCGCGGGGTTGATGGCATAGGTGTTCGCCACGTTGCCCGCGGAGTCGTACACCACGATGTCGAACTGGCCCCCTGCGTTGTACCGGTCCGAGAAGTAGAAGTCCGCGGCCAGGTCATCGGTCGCGGCGGCTATCACCACGCTCCCGGTCATGGAGCTTACGGACTCAAGGCCCGTGCCGTCCGCATGCAGGGAATTGACCTGCCAGACGAGTTCGTCGGTGAGCGTGTTGAGCGAGTCGAGGTACGAGCCTATCTTGTTGTCCCGCACGTTCACCCAGCCCGCGATCTTGCCGCCTGCCAGCCTGTTCGTGATGTTGACCGTCCTGCCCGACTCGTCCTGCCAGACAAGGTCAGTGAGTCCGGTGGCGGTGTTGTACACGTCGTCGATGGCGTAGGTTTCCGTCCCAAGCACCAGGGGTGTCCCTCCCAGGATGTACACCATCACCTGGCCGCTGTTCTCCTCCTCGTAGTAGGAGATGTCCATGTACTCGGAGAGCTTTTCCAGGAGCAGGTCGCGCCGGTCCCTGAGGTCGTTGGCGTTGACCGAGCCCTTGATCTCCACGCTCGAGATCTGGTTGTTGAGGTCCGCGATCTGTTCGATGATGGCGTTCACCTGCCCCACCGAGCCCCGGATGTTATTGTCGAGGTTCCGCTGGTTTTCCCTCAGGTCGAAGTCGATGTTGCTGATGGTCTGGATGAGGTTGTTGCTCTTGGCGATGAGCGCTTCACGCTCCGGCGTGCCGTCGGGATTGTTGGAGAGGTCACCCCACGCGCTCCAGAACTGACTCATCATCTCGTTGAGGCCGGTGTCGCCGGTCTCGTTGAAGATGGTCTCGACCTCGTCCATGGCATCGCTCTGGGTCTTCCAGTAATAGTACTGCGACCGCTTGGCGTTCACCTGGCTGTTGATGAACTCGTCATGGGCTCTGATCACCTCCACGGCCCGCGCCCCGGTACCGATCTCACCGGGCCCCATGTTGATGGGGATGTTGGGATCGATCTTCAGGCTCTGCCGCGAATAGCCCTCCGTGTTCGCGTTGGCCACGTTGTGGGACGTGATCTCGAGGGCCAGCTGCGAATTGTACAAAGTCCAGCTGGCAATGCTCAGCGCTCCGTTTATCCCTGGCATACTACACCCCTGTGTTCACTCTCCGGGTGACGGTCCCGGATTTCTTTCCCTCTTTGTTGTAGCCGGTCTTCGCGCCGGCGATGAACGGCTCCAGCTCCCGCTCGATCTCGGAAAGCCTGCTGGTCACCATGGTCTTCGACAGGTCGTTCAGGTTTGATGCCCGCTTCCACAGCCCGATAAGGTCGTTCTGGAGATCCCTCACCCGGGATGCGGCCGGAGGGAAAGGCCCTCTGGCGATCATCTCGCGGCCCTGCCTGTTCCGAGCGATGTCCTGCAGGACCTTGTGCTTCTCGGGCATGGAATCCTCCAGCGCCTCGACATTCTGGCTGGTTATGAAGGTCACCTCGTCCCGGAGGAGCTCCGTAAGCCTGACCACCAGCTCTTTTTCCTTCTCGAGCCTCTGGATCATCTCCATGTACATCGCATCGCCTGACTTGCTTCCCATCTGGAGCCTCCTTATTCCCTTGTCATCCTTATCGGTCGAGCCTGACTGAGCCTGAATTCGCCTGGGCCGCCTGGTAGTGTTCCACATGACTTTTAAGCATCCTGCCGATGCCCAGCGCCCCGGAGTCCGCCAGGGCCTGCCCCACGTTCTGGAAGAGCATGTCCCTGTAGAGGTCCGAAGCCAGCCCTTTCTCGAACAGACCGCCCTCGGGCACCGAGTTCCCCATCACCTTCATGAGCTGGTAGGCGAAGATGGACTCGAATTCCCTGCAGGCCGTATCGAGCGCCTTTGCCGGGTTCGTCCCCTTGAGGTGGTAGAGCTCGCCTATCCTGCCGATCATATGACCTCCAGCTCCGCGTAGAGGGCGCCTGTCTGCTTGATGCACTGGAGGATGACCACCAGGTCCCTGGGCGATACGCCGATGGCGTTCAGGGCTGACACCAGGCCGCCGATGGTGGCGCCGGCAGGCAGCCTCACGAGCTTCCTGTTGCCCTCTTCCACCGACACCCCGGTCTGGGGGGTGATCGCGGTCACGCCCTTCGATTTGGGCAGGGGCTGGGATACCTGGGGATCCTCGGAGATCCTGATGTTGAGGTTGCCGTGGGCGATGGCAACTGTCGATATTTTGACATCGCTGCCCATGACCACGGTCCCGGTCCGCTCGTTGACGATGACCTTTGCCTTGCTGTCGGGCCTGACGTCCACGGCTTCGACCAGCGCCACGAAATCAACGATCCTGTTCCGGTAGCTTTCCGGCACGTCCACCTGGATGGTAGAGAGGTCCTTTGCGGTGGCGACCCGCGCACCCATCCGGTTGTTGATGGACTCCACCGTCCTGTGCACCGTGGTGAAGTCCGGATTGTTCATGACCAGGGTCATCTGCCCGCCCAGCTCGAGGTCCATGGAGCGCTCCACCACGGCCCCGCCCGGGACCCTGCCCACGGTGGGGAAGTTCTTCGTGACGCCCGACCCGGACTCGCCCTCCACGGCGAAACCGCCCACGGACACCGGGCCCTGGGCCATGGCGTAGACCTTGCCGTCCGGGCCGTACAGCGGGGCCAGGACGAGAGTACCGCCCGCCAGCGACGTGGCGTCGCCCACCGAGGAGATGGTGCAGTCGAGCTTCTGGGTGCTCTTGGCAAAGGGAGGAAGGTTGGCGGTGATCATGACCGCGGCCACGTTCTTGACCTTGAGCGCATTCGGGTCCACCGTGATGCCCAGGTTCCTCAGCATGTTGTACAGGGAGCGGACCGTGAACTGCGAGCCGCCCTTGTCGCCCGTGCCGTTCAGGCCCACCACGAGCCCGTAGCCGGCCAGACGGTTTTCCCTGACGCCCTGGATCTGCACCAGGTCCTTCACCCGCACGGCCATGGCGTCGCTCGATGCCAGGACGAGGAGAACGATCAATACCATCAGTCTCTTCATCTCACACCTCAGAAGGGCCAGATCTTGTCCAGGGCCCTGGCGATGAAGCCCTTGCTCTGCTGATCGCCGATGATGCCGGTGCCGTAGTAGTCAAGCTGCATGTCGGCGATGTAGTTGGACCGGATGGTGTTGGACGGGCTTACGTCTTCGGGGCGCACGATGCCGGAAAGGACGATGTACTGGACTTCGCTGTTCACCCTCGTCTGCTTCTTGCCCTTGATCACCAGGTTGCCCGACGGGAGGACGCGCTCGACGCGGGCGGACACCGTTGCCGAGATCGTGCCGTCCCGGGAGGTCTTCCCGTCGGCCTCGAACTCCGTATTGGTGGAAAGGTTGAGCTCAGGGGAGAGCTTGTAGCCGAGCACCGAAGACTGGTTCAGGGGGAGCCCGAGCATGCTGGTGACGGAGTTGTCAGCGGTGTGCGTCCTGGAGGACTCTGTCTTGGCCGACTTATCCGCTGAGGAGCTCTCCACGATCTGAACCATCAGGATGTCGCCCACCCTCTTCGCCCTGACGTCGCTGTACATGTCCACGAATCTGGCGTCCGGCGACCAGAGGGAGCCGGGGGCGGCGACCTTCTCGGTGGGCTCGTCCACGGGGATGGCGAACTCGTCTTCCGTAAGCCCCGGCGGTGTCCTCATGGCAGAGCAGCCTGCCAGGAGAGCCAGACAAACACTAAAAATAACGACCTGATGCAGCCTCATGCTTTCCTCCTAGAACGTAACCTCTGCCAGAGAATGAGCAATTATGGTGCCAACTATCTGTTTTCCCGAGCCTACGTTCCGGATGGGGATCCGCTCTCCCAGGTGGCCGTCCCTGAGCGCCACCCCTCGGTCTACGACCACCAGCTCCTCGGAGCGGGCCTGAATGGCGATGATGTCGCCCCGGGAGACCAGCGGGGGCTGCTCGATGTTCGACCTCAGAAAGGGTTTGCCTGCCTGGAGCGCCGTCTTGGCGCGCTTTCCCAGGCATTCGGCCTTGTCCCCCATGATGAGGGGAGAGGAGGAGATGTCTAAGGGCTGGATGACGATGTCCCCTTCGGAGATGACGGCGCCCCGGGGAATGGGGTTCCTGACCACCGGGACCGGGGCCGTCACCTTGACCCGTCCGGAGACGCGGGCCACGTCGGAGGAGCTCCCTCCGGCGGAAAATGTTGCCGTGACCAGGCCGAGAAAATCTTCGCCAGGGGAAAATTTTGCCTGGAGGAGACCCTTGTCCTTCTCCGGCACGGTCACGTGCAATGGTGCCCGGATGTCGCTGATCTCGATGGTGCCCCTGCCCTTGAAGGGGCTGCGTTCCAGAACGGCGGCACGGAACAGCGCCTCGAGCTCCGCACCGGAGACCCTTGCCACCAGCGGGCTCACGGTGACTCGCGGGGCTCCCGCCATGGTCACGGGCATGCCGGCAAGCTTTTCGCTCACCTTCGAGGCCACGGACTGCGCCGAGAGCGTAAGGCCGGACGCGCTCTTCGGGGCCCTCACGAGGGCAAGCCCTTTGAGCTCCGAGGCGTGCGGCCCCTGTACCGCGGCGATATCGCTCAAGTACACGTATTCCCCGGACACCGAGGCCTTCTCGTACAGGCTCACGATGTCCGCGTCTGCACCCGCCGCTGCGGAGCATGCGAACAGGAGGACGAAAACGATGGAGGCTGCGCGTCTCATCCGGGCTCCCTATCTAGCGAGACCGCTCACGGTCTGGAGCATGGAGTCGGCCGTGTGGATGGTCTTGGAGTTCATCTCGTAGGCCCGCTGCCCCACGATCATCTGGATCATCTCCTCGATGGCATCCACGTTGGACATCTCGAGGTAGCCCTGGGCTATGGTCCCGACATTGTCCACGCCCGCGACCCCCTGGATGGCGTCACCGGAAGCCTCGGTGGCCACGCAGGCATTCATGCCGATGGCCGACAGGCCCGCTGGGTTGGCAAAGGTGTAGACAGGGATCTGGCCTGTGGCGAGGGTATCGCCCCCGGAAGTCAGGCAGGTGATGTTACCGCTCTTGTCGATGGCGATGGTGGCGGTGTCTGCCGGGATGGCGAAGTCGGGCTGCAGGCGCTCACCCCTGGCGTTCACGATATAGCCGTCCCGGTCGCGCTTGAAGTTGCCGTCACGGGTATAGATCTCGCCGTTCTCCGTCATGACCTGGAAGAACCCGTCGCCCTCGATGGCCAGATCGAGGTCGTTCTTCGTCTCCACGTAGTCGCCCTGGGAGAAGATCTTCTGCACGGATGTGGGGCGAGTCCCCATGCCCACCTGGATCCCCACAGGCACGGTGCCGCCCGCTGCCGTGGTGGCCCCCTGCTCCTTGTAGGTCTGATAGAAGAGGTCCTCGAAATTCGCCCTGCTCTTCTTGAAGCCCGTGGTATTGACGTTCGCGAGGTTGTTCGCCATGGTGTCGATGAGCATCTGCTGGGCGCTCATGCCCGTTGCCGCTGTCCACATGGCCCTGATCATAGTCTTCCTCCTTGTACCTTATTCATTATACGGTGGAGCCCACGCTCTGCATGGACTGCGTGTAGGTGTCGTTGACCGACCTGATGACCCTCTGGAAAGCTTCATACGCCCGCTGGGTGGAGATGAGACCCACCATCTCTATGACAGGGTCGACGTTGGACGACTCGATGAAGCCCTGGCGGACCTCGGGGCTTTCCACCGGCTCGGTGGCGAATCCCTGCCGTGGGGCGTACAGTGAGTTGCCCTGGCGCTCGAGCCCTGCTTCCTGGATGGTGACCACCTGGAGCCGGTCCACCACGGTCCCGTCCACTGTGATCGTGCCATGGGGGTCGATGGCCACCTTCCCGTTTCCGATGGTTATGTCGCCCCCCTCTCCCTGGACCGGGTAGCCCTGCTGGGTCACGAGGAGGCCCTCAGTGGAGAGGGTGAAGTCTCCGGCCCGGGTGTAGCGTATGCCGTCAGGTGTGCTCACCGCGAAGAAGCCCTCGCCCACGATGGCTGCGTCAAGGGGATTTCCCGTCTCCCTGATCCCGCCCTGGGTGGCGTCGATGTACTGCCCGCCGATGACCACGTCTACGGGTTTGGTCTGGAACTGTCCGGGGTACAGCATCGAGGCGTCGAGCGCCTTCTGGAAATCCTGGTACGACACGGCGTCCTTCTTGAACCCGACGGTGTTGACGTTGGCGAGGTTGTTGGCGATAATGCTGAGCCTCTCCTCCATGGCAATGGCGCCTGCCGCTGCTGTATACATGCCCTGATCCATACGCTCTCCTTTCAGCCCTTCTCCAAAGCAAGCCCGATGCCAGGCTGTAAGAAGGGCTCCGGAAGCGGTTTTCCATGGGAGCCCGGTGGGAATTTTTTTCCCGGTGTGGTCTGACTCAGCCAGAATCGAAGAACCCTGGAAGGGAGATCCACTCATCGAAAATAACAGTACGAGAAGGAGGGTCTGTCCTTGGGACGCTGCAGCAAAGGAGGGCCTGAAAATAGGCTAAAGATTATTAGGGACATACCGATAGGGTTAGTGTAAAGAAAGAGTCCAGCCAAGGAGAAGGTATGGAAGTTAAAAGCGTTTTCGTGAATCTCATCATGAAAAACTACGAGAAGCACGGTTCCCCGAAGCACGTGCAGGCGCAGGTCGGCACCGTGGACAAGGAACTCTCACGAGACGCGGCCTCCATATCTCCACAGGCCAGCAAGAGGCTTTTCGGTGAGCTCATGGAGCATAGCCTGAAAAAAGGATTAAGCGGAGCCCTCAGAGATGAAAATCAATAACGGCAACAACAACGTAGAGGCCCTCAAGGCATATGGGGCCGCAGCGGCCGAACGGCCGCAGCGGTCGTCGGAGTCGGGTGAGAAGCACACGGGCGCTGTCCCCATCCAGGACAAGATCAACATATCATCCAAGGTGAAAATGTACCAGGACATCAGAGAAGCCGCCATCGACGCACCGGACATCCGGCTCGACAAGGTCAACGATATCGAGCAGAGAATCGCTACCGGCACCTACAAGCCGGACTACGGAGTCATAGCGGACAAGCTCCTGAGCCCGAACATCAGCTCCAAAATCTGACGCGGGCGGGCACGACATGAACACCCTCATATCGAGCTTGAGCTGCGTTGACGGGAAGGACAGCTCCCTTCCCCGTCTCCTCGACCTCATCACCGAGCGCACGGCTAAACCGGTGCCGCTCGTGCCCCAGGTCCTCAAGGGCCTCGTCAGGCTGATCGGGTACGGCAGGGCATTGATCCGCGCCTGAGCCCTTCGCCCCCTGCGAGGGCCCTCCCCTCTGGAGAAGACCTTCAGGCCGCTTAGGCCTCATCCATGTACCTGTCCAGAAAAGATTAGAATACCCGGGCGGTTTGTGGTAATCAATCCTCGCACATCAGCACAGGGTGGACAGGAGCGCAAACGTGCCGGTCATCACGGTTCTTGGAAAGTCATATGACGTAGGCCTCGTCATCTTCGACAAGGACGGGACCCTGCTCGACTTCGAGCGGACCTGGGTGGGGATCATCGGGGACCTCATCGTGGACCTGTGCGCGTACGCCCCCGACCCCTCCTCGCTGAAACGCAGGGTCGAGCGCGCCCTGGGACTCGACGTGGACAGGAGCACCATCGACGGCAACGGCGCACTGGCCATGGGTACCTTCACCGAATGCAACGCCCTGCTCACCTACTCCCTGTACCGCGAAGGTCTCAGATGGGACAAGGCCCAGGTCATCGTCGAGGACGTGGGCAGGAAGGCGTTCGGCGAGGAGGCGCGCAGGAAGCACATCACCCCTGCACGCGGCGCCATTGACCTGCTCAAGGAACTGAAGGGCCGGGGCATCCCCACGGCCGTGGCCACGAACGATAAGCACAGGGACGCCATGATCGACATGGAGCTCATCGGCGCAGCCCCCTACCTCGACCTCGTGGTGGGGGCGGACAGCGTGGAAAACGCAAAACCCTCCCCCGACATGGTCGAGCTCATCTGCAGGAGCCTGGGGGTGCCTTCCGGGCAGGCGGTGCTCATCGGCGACACGGCCATGGACGCAATGCTGGGCAGGAACGCCGGCGTGAAGCTCACCGTGGGTGTATCAGGGATCGTCCACGTCTCGGAGCTCTCGCAGCACATGGACATCGTGGTGTCGAGCCTGGAAGAGATCGTCTGAACCTCCAGGTGCTTCATCAGGAACGAAAGCAACCTCTGCCTGCTTCCTGTCATTACCGCATCCCATTTGTCATTCCCGTCCCCGTTTTCACGGGGATAAGCTGCAGCGGAAATCCATGAGATCTTGGGCTTTCTGAGGAAGGGTAGTGACCCTCCGTGCGGAGGAGGGGGGTGGGAGGTGTTCGAGGAGAAACTCGGGCCGACGTTCTGCGAAGACAACGGCAGGCCTGGCCTTCCCATCCGGTTGATGGTGAGACTCCACTACTTGAAGTACACGTACTCCTTGAGTGACGAGGCAGTGATCGAGGGATGAGTGGAAAATCCTTATCACCAGTACTTCTGCGGCGGAACCTTCTTCGAGCACCGCTTCTCCATCGACCCGTCGAGCATGACGAGGTTCAGGGACCGCTTGAAGAAAGCAGGGCTTGAGGAGTTCCTGGGAGAGACGATCCGGCCGGGGCTGCGGGGAGGGTTCATCAAGAGGAGCGAGCTCAAGCGGGTGAACGTGGATACCACGGTGCAAGAGAAGGAGATCCACTTTCCCACGGATGCCCGGTTGTACGACCGGTGCCGGGAGCGCCTGATAGAGGCTGCGAATGATCTTGCATAAGCCGGCATGATCGTCAAACACCACATACTGAACTCCATTGAGACCTCGATCCTTGAGGACCTCAGACCAGCTCGCTTCGCTCCCCGAGTCCACAACCCACGTGCCCAGGATTTACCTGTAGCCGTCTACCCTGATGCCCACCACTTAAAGAACACCCTGACTCAGGGCCTGGTGGTTGATCCTGATCTTCTCGTAACGGGCATCCACCACCAGGTAGGGATAGAGCTTCGTCAGGGGGCGACTCCGCCAGGCTCGCACTTCTTCGTCAAGGCCCTTTGCCAGCTTAGAGATCTGGCTCCGGGAGATATCAAGACCGCACAAGGCTTCGGTGACCGCCTTGACCTTTCGGGTTGATACCCCATGCACATACATCTCAACCAACGACAACATCAACGCCTTCTCATTCCTCTGGTACCGGTCGAAGAGCTCCGTTTGAAACCGGCCTTCCCGGTCCTTGGGCACCAGCAACTCCATCCGACCAAGCCGGGTCATCAATGCCCGTGGCTTGTACCCGTTGCGGTATCCCCTTCGGTCCTGCGTCCTCTCGTGGGATTCGGCATTTAAGAAATGACGTCAGCTCTTCTTCCAGTATTCGCTGGATCGCTGTCTCCATCACCTTCCGCAGCCCGTCGTCTCCCTGCCCGGTGGCCTCTTGCCAAATCCCCAACAAATCCTTATCATCCATCCTGCGAGCCATCTGCACCTCCTTAAGCTTGGTTTGGTCGCTTAGCTTTATCGGATGTGCTCTTGGCTCGTTTTACACTTTTACAGAATTATAAAGACTTAACCGTCGCCTTTTCCAACGAATCGGCGTATTCGATGAGAGTGACCTGATTCAACGAAGGGGTTGAGACCTCCCTGCCCTGTGGTGCGTCATTAACAGTGGGTAAAGGGGGTCTTGCCTGCGGCCTCGAATGAAGCCCATCGTTGATCTGATCATACATGCCTTTAGCCCCTTGCAGAGAACCGGTGCTCCCTCCCACCCCTCTCTCCTCCGCACGAAGGGACTCCTCCTTGCAAGTGGCACCCTGGTTTCCCACTTTCGCGGGAACGACAGGCACATAAGAGTGGATGCGACTCTTTTCCGGATTGACTGAACAGCCTCCTTGAGGAAGAGGGTGTTATGAAGACCCGCCACGGCCTCGGGGATCATTCCTCGCCGGAGATAAAGCGCTTGACATATGCGGGAAGCATAGCTATTAAGAATCACCTCAGGTTTTTTAGAGAACGTAAGGAGGAACAGTAAGTGGCGAATCACGCTTCAGCCCTGAAAAGGGTGAAACAGGCCAAGAAGAGAAGGCTCAGGAACAAGAGCTGCAAATCCACCATCAGCACCGCCGTGAAGAAGGTGCTTGCCTCTGTCGACCAGAAGGATGCCGATGGGGTGAAGAAGAACTACGCAGAGGCCGTTTCCCGTCTGGACAGCGCGGTGACCAAGGGTATCCTGCACCGGAGAACCGCTTCCCGGAAGATCTCCAGGCTCACGAAAAAGGTCAGTCAGCTCTCTGCCTGATGTAATCCCGTCCCGGCCAGGGGTCCCTCTCTCGCGAGAAAAGGGATCAGGCCGGGAACATCACTCCCATGATCGCCTCGTGCACGGCCGCATACGGATGAAGCGACCTTCCCGACTTGATGCCGTGCTCAACCTTCCTGATCTCGCCCAGCAGCGCTGAAAGCTGCTGCGCGTTCCACAGGGACCTGCGCCCCAGGATCTTCTTCTCCACGTACGGGCTCAACCCCTGCAGGTTCTTCCGGTTTTCCACCAGGACCTGGTAGTGCTGGGTGATGTTCTTCTCGATGCGCGAGATCACCTCCAGCTCCGTCATGCCCGACCACTCGAGCTCGCAGAGCCTGATGGCGACGTCCTTCTTCCGGTCGAACAGGGAGTCGAGAAAGGCGAAGACCGGCGGCTCCAGCGAGCGCATGACCAGGTGCTCCACGTCCTTGCTGTCGATGGCCGGCCGGTCCCCCACGTAGAGGCTGAGCTTCTCGATCTCCGAGGCGATGAACCAGGCGTTGCCCGCTGTCGCGTCCGCGAGCAGGGAGGCCGCGGCCCGGTCGATGCCCTTGCCGCAGGCACGGGCCCGGGAGACGATCCAGTCGATGGTGTCTTTGCCCTTGAGCGCGTCGAAGCGGACCACCTCGAGGGGAGGGAGCCCCTTCAGGAATTTCTTCTCGTCCTTGACGCCCTCCAGGGTGAGGATGAGCGTGGTGGAGGGGCAGGGGTCGGCAAGGTAGCCCTTCAGCCTCTCCACGTCCCCGGCCGGGAGCTTGTGCGCGTTGCGGACGACCACGAGCCTGCGGTCGGCCAGAAAGGGCATGGTGTTGCACAGGCCGATGATCTCGTCCATGCGGTGGGCCTCCTGGGCCTGAAAGGACGAGGAGTTCATGGAGGCCCCGTCCCCCAGGAGCGAGCGGGCCGCCTGGAGCTCCTCCTCGATGAGGAAGACCTCCTCGCCCACGAAGAGGTAGGCGCTTTTCAGGGGGTCTTTGAGCCGGGAAACCTTCATGGGGTGAGCGATGCCAGTGTCAGCGCTATCTGCTGGGAAACCCGCCTGCCTGCCTCGTCGAGGGCGTCTTCCGCCCGCCCCCCTTCGGCAAAGGTGCCCGTGTCCCTGAACTTCATGGTCCAGAGCTCCTTGCCCTGGGCGTCGGTGATGCGGCAGGCCACGGAGATGTGGAGGCGGTACCGGTCCGTGGACGTCACCGACGGGGCCGTGACCGTCTCGGTGGAAAAGGACGCCAGGGTGGTGTGCAGCGTCAGGCGGCTCTCATCGGGGGCGAGCATGTCCATGGACGACAGGGTCCTCTCGAGGTGGGCATCCAGGATGGTCCCTGCGTCCACCAGGCTCGTCCTGTTGACCGTCGCCTCCATGTTGTACTTCTCGGTGGAGACCTTCCCGTCGAGGACGAACGAGTAGCCGCACGCGGTGAGGCTAGCGCACAGCAGCAATAATATTAATGATCTTGTTCGGCACATAGATGATCTTCCTGATCTGCGCCCCTTCGAGGAACCGTCTGACATTGGATTCCTCCATCGCCTTGGCCTCCACCTCGGCCTGCTGCGAGTCCTTGGCCACGGTGATGGTGGCCCTGAGCTTGCCGTTCACCTGGACCGCGATGGTGGCCTCCTGCTCCTCGGCCCAGGCCGCATCGAAGCTCGGCCAGGCCTTCTTGTAGAGGAGGTCGGAGTTGCCCAGTGTCTCCCAGAGCTCCTGGGTGATGTGCGGCACAAAGGGAGAGAGCATGACGAGCAGGTTCAGGACTGCCTCCCTGATGACGGCGAACTCCTCGGGGGTCGACGCCGTCTCCCGGGCGCGGTACAGGTCGTTGACGAGCTCCATCATGGCGGCGATGGCGGTGTTGAACCGGAAGCGCTTGTCGATGTCGTCGGTGACCTTCCGGATGGTCTGGTGGGTCTTGCGCTTGAGCGCCTCCACGGACTGCGGGACCTGGCCCGAAGATGCCGCCGGCAGGTCCTTGATGTCGATAACGAGCCTCCAGAGCCTTGTGAGGAACCGGTACGAGCCCTCTATGCCCTTGTCGCTCCAGTCCATGTCCTTTTCCGGTGGGGCGGCGAAGAGGCAGAAGAGCCTCGTGGCGTCCGCGCCGTACTGCTTGATGAGCTCCTCGGGGTCCACCACGTTGCCCTTGGATTTGGACATCTTCGCCCCGTCCTTGATCACCATGCCCTGGGTGAGCAGCCTCTTGAAGGGCTCGTCGAAGGTCACGTAGCCGAGGTCGCGCAGGGCCTTGGTGAAGAACCGGGCGTAGAGCAGGTGCAGGATGGCGTGCTCGATGCCGCCGATGTACTGGTCCACGGGCATCCAGTAGTGGACCTCGTCCCTGTCGAAGGGCGCGTCCGCGGTGTGGGGGCTGGTGAACTTGATGAAGTACCAGGAGGACTCCACGAAGGTGTCCATGGTGTCGGTCTCGCGCCTGGCCTTGCCCTGGCACACCGGGCAGACCGTGTTCACGAAGGACTCGTCCTGGGCGATGGGGGAGACGCCGGTGCCGGTGAACTCCACGTTCTCCGGCAGCATGACCGGCAGGTCTTCCTTCTTCACCGGGACCGTGCCGCACTTCTCGCATCTGACCATGGGGATGGGCGCGCCCCAGTAGCGCTGCCGGGAGATGCCCCAGTCCCGCAGGCGGAAGTTCACGGTGGACGACCCGCGGCCGAGCGCCTGGAGGTGGTCCGTGATCGCGGCCATGGCCTCGGTGTTCTTCATGCCGTTGAACTGCTGCGAGTTGACGAGCAGGCCCTCGCCCTCGTAGGCGCCTTCCATGGTGGCCCCGTCGAGCGCGGGCTCGCCCTCGGGCTGGATGACCACGATGATGGGCAGGTCGTACTTCTTGGCGAACTCGAAGTCCCGCTGGTCGTGGGACGGAACGGCCATGACCGCGCCGGTGCCGTAGTCGTAGAGCACGAAGTTGGCCGTGTAGATGGGCATCCTGAACCCGGTCACGGGGTTGATGCAGTACTTGCCCGTGAACACGCCTTCCTTTTCGTAGAGGTCAGAGGTGCGGGTGAAGGTGTCGACCGTAAGCGTCCTGTCCACGAAGGCCTTCACCGCCGCCTCCTGGCCCGTGCCTTGAGGAAGCGTCTTCACGAGGGGATGCTCGGGCGCGATGCTCATGAAGGTGGCGCCGAAGAGGGTGTCGGGCCGGGTGGTGAAGACCTCGATGTCCTCCTCGGTCCCTTCGATGCGGAAGCGGATCAGGGTGCCGGTGCTCCGGCCGATCCAGTTCTTCTGCATGGAGAGGACCCGCTCGGGCCAGCCTTCCCTCAGGTCGTCGATCTTGTCGAGGAGCTCCTGGGCGTAGGCGGTGATGCGGAAGAACCACTGGTCGTGCTCCTTGAGGAAGACCTGGGTCCCGCAGCGCCAGCACTTGCCGTCCTCCACCTGCTCGTTGGCGAGCACGGTGCTGCACTTGTCGCACCAGTTGAGGAAGGCACGGGACTTGTAGACGAGCCCCTTCTCGTACATCTGGATGAAGAAGAGCTGCTCCCACCTGTAGTATTCCGGGGCGCAGGTGGCGACCTCCCGGTCCCAGTCGTAGCTGAAGCCCATGCGCTTGAGCTGGGCCCTCATGTAGTCGATGTTCTCGTAGGTCCACTTCTTCGGGTGGACCTTGCTGGCGATGGCCGCGTTCTCCGCAGGCATGCCGAAGGCGTCCCAGCCCATGGGGTGGAGCACGTTGAAGCCCTGCATGGTCTTGTAGCGGGATACCACGTCACCGATGGTGTAGTTCCTCACGTGCCCCATGTGGATGCGTCCGGAAGGGTAGGGGAACATCTCCAGCAGGTAGTACTTGGGCTTGCCGCCCTCCTCGCTCACCTTGAAGAGGTCCGTCTTCTGCCACACGTCCTGCCACTTGAGCTCGATCGATTGAGGATTGTACTCCGTTGTCATCTTTCCCTCCAGCGCGGTGTTGGCCCCTTCATTAACACATCGGGTCCTCATCGTCCAGTCTGCTCTTGGCGCGTATCCCGGGCCCAAGACCCGGGAAAGAAGGAAGATTTCAAGGAGGGTCCGGGCGGGTCGTACCCGGGGTCGAGACAGGCCTGCCCAGGGGTCGAGGGGGTGAATTCCCCCTTGCTTTTCATCTGCATACTGATATGTAGTGGGGAGCTATGAAGTGGGTGAAGATCCTCATCGGGTTTTTTGCAGGGCTTCTGGTCCTCCTCTTCCTCCTCGTCGGGGCATGGATGTACCTGTTCGTTCTGAAGGATCTCCCCTCGATCCATGAGCTCAAGCACCTTCAGCCCACCACGCTCACCACGGTGGTCGCCTCCGACGGCCGCGTCATCGGCGCCTACCCGCCGGACGGCATGATCATCATGGAAGGCAAGGACATCCCGGTCAGGCTCAAGCAGGCCTTCATCTCGGCGGAAGACTCCAGCTTCTACCGGCATGCGGGCCTCGACCTCAAGCGCATCATCTCCGCGCTCATCGTGGACATCCGCGCCACCTCCTTCGTGCAGGGCGCCTCCACCATCACCCAGCAGGTCATCCGCTCCTATCTCCTCTCCCGGGAAAAGAAGCTCAGCAGGAAGCTCAAGGAGATCGTGCTCGCGCTGCGCATCGAAAAGACGCTCACCAAGGACGAGATCCTCGACCTCTACCTCAACCGCGTGTACCTGGGCAGCGGGGCGTACGGCGTCGGGGCGGCTGCCTTGAGGTACTTCGACAAGGAGTGCAGGGACCTCACCCTGGCCGAGATGGCCATGATCGCAGGCGTCGCCCCCGCACCGGGCAGGTACTCTCCCCTGAACGACCTGCCTGCCGCCAAGAGGCGCCAGAACTACGTGCTGAGCAGGATGGTCACCGAAGGCTACATCACCGAGGCCGAGGCGGAAGCCGCCCTGAGGGAGCCCCTGATGATCAAGGGCGAGCCCATGGCCCAGTTCTCCCAGTACCCCTACGTGACCGACTACGTGAAGTCGCTCCTCATCCAGAAGTACGGCGAAGAGATCCTGGCCAGGGGCGTGAAGGTCCAGACCTCGCTGTCTCCCCGGCTGGAGGACGCCGCCATCCAGGCCGTGCGCAAAGGGGTGGTGGAGCTGGAGATGAGGCTGGGCAGGTACCGGGGGCCGGTGCAGACCTTCAGCGAGAACGACAAAACCAGGCTCCTCGCGTTCCAGGCGAACCAGCTTGCCTGGCAGGGCCCGAAGCTCTACCAGCTCTACTGGGGCCGGGTGCAGAGCGTCACGCCCCTGGTGGTGGACATCGGCGACCGGAACGTGGAGCTCGGACCGGACTGCTACGCCTGGATCAACCCCAAGGGCAAGTGGCGGCCCACCGCGGCCTTGAGCCCGGGCGACATGGTGAGGCTCTGCTCGACTCCCGACGGGTTCATCCTGTTCCAGGACCCCAAGGTGCAGGCCCTCCTCGTGGCCTTCGACCTCGAAACCGGCGGCCTCCTGGCCATGGTGGGCGGGGTCGACTACACCCAGAGCCAGTTCAACCGGGCCGTGTACGCCAAGAGGCAGAGCGGATCGGCCATCAAGCCCTTCATCTACGCCGCGGCCATCGACAAGGGGTACACACCCTCGAGCATCATCTTCGACAGCCCGGTGGCCTATCAGGCCCAGGCCGAGGAGGAGCTGTGGCAGCCCAAGAACATCGAGAACAAGTTCTACGGGGCCACCACCCTGAGGACCGGCCTCGTACGGTCCCGCAACGTGGTGACCGTGAAGATCCTCAAGGACATCGGCATCGACTACGCGCTGTCCTACCTCAGGCAGTTCGACATGGGCACGGAATTTCCCAGGGACCTCTCCCTGGCCCTGGGCTCGGGCGTCGTCATCCCGTACAACTTCATCAGGTCGTTCGGGGTCTTCGCCTGCTACGGGCAGGCCTTTGAGCCCTACCTCATCTCGAGCATCACCCATCCGCAGGAAGGAACCATCTTCACGGCAAGCGTCCCCGTGACCCCGGCACCGATGCCTGCGCCCACGGAGATGCCTCCCCCCATCATGGAAGGGGAAGAGCCTGTGGAGATAAGCGACGAGCCCGACACCGTCGAGCTGTCCTCCGATCTCCCTGTCCGGGAGCGCATCATCTCGGAGCAGACCGCGTACATCATCACCAACATCCTGTGCGACGCGGTCCAGCACGGCACCGGCTGGAAGGCGAAGGCTCTGGGCAGGATGGTGGCCGGCAAGACCGGCACGAGCGACGAGAACCGCGACGCATGGTTCGTGGGCTATACCCCGGATGTGCTCTGCGGCGTCTGGATCGGCTACGACGACAACATGGAATCCCTGGGCAAGGAGGATACCGGAGGCACGGCAGCGGCCCCCATCTTCACGGACTTCATGCGCGCCGCCCTGAGCGGCAGGCCCGTCAAGGACTTCCGGGTGCCCGACGGCATCATCTTCTCCAAGATCGACGCGGCGACGGGACAGCCTGCCACCGAGGCCTCCACGGAGGTCAGGTTCGAGATCTACAAGGGCGACAACGTCCCTCAGCCCCAGCCCGAGCAGCCCGAGGCGCCCGCCGAGGACCAGTTCCTCAAGGAGATCTACTGATGAAGCGGGCAGCGGTCCTGCTTGCAGCCGTCTTCCTGCTGGCCCCTGCCCTCTGCGGCGCGGAAGAGATCACGCTGTTCAAGCATGCCTATCGGAAGGGGACCCCGCCGCCCAAGTCCGATTACCCGCAGTACCGGGTGAAGAAGGGCGACACCCTGCGGAAGATCTTTCTGAAGGACTTCAACGCCAGGCCCGAGGACCTGCCCGCCCTGTACCGGAAGTTCAGGCAGCACAACCCCGGGGTCAGGGACCTCAACCGCATCCTGTCGGGCTACCGGGTCACCATCCCCACGATCCCCCAGGGGCAGAGGGCGCCCGCTCCCGCACGGCCGGCGCCGGTCGTCTCGGGCAACGTCATCGTCATCAAGAAGGGCCAGCACCTGGCAAAGGTGCTCAGGGAGGTGTACGGTCTCTCTGACGAGGCAATCTTCCACGGCTACATGGACAAGATCAGGAAGCTCAACCCGGACATCGAAGACCTCAACCTGCTGGTGGAAGGCCAGAAGGTGAGGCTGCCCGACATGAGCGCCCCTGCACCGGGGGCGCAGAAGGTCGCGAAGACCCCTGCCGTGCAGGCGAAGCCTACGGCCCCCGAGCCTTGGAAGGCCAGGCGGGTGAGAATCCTGGAGCTCGATGAAAAGGCGGGAGGACAGGCCGTGAGCGTCGCGAAAAAGGCGCCTCCCTCCCCGCGGAAGCCTGCCCCGCAAAGGCAGGAGAAGAAGGCCCCGCCGGTGAAGTCCCCGGTGCAGCAGGTCTCGGAGGCACAGCAGGACGGGGGCGGCGGCCAGGGCGAGCCCTCCGGGCAGATCGTGAGCCCGGCGGCCATGGACGGGAAGGACGGGGGCGGCAGCGCAAAGACGACCGAGGCTGACGAGGCGAGGGAGAGGGAGGCCATAGAGGTCGTGCGGGGCTCGGTGCTCCCGGCGCTCAGGGAGATGGGGGCCAGCCAGCGCGATCACGGTACGTACTTCCTGCCCGTTGCCGGGGACAAGATCGTTTCCATAGACGCCGTGGACGTCCCCATCATCGACCTCGACATGGGCAGGCGCATCATCCTCGACGTGAACGACAAGATCTCCCCGGAAACGAGGAAGCTCATCGAGCAGGCGCATCCCTCCACCAGAGTCGTGTCCGGGCCCGCGGGGAACAGGGAAGCCCTCATGGAGCGGATCCTGGACGCCTGCAGCTACTTCTCCGTGAACAGGGACTCCGGTCCGGTTCTGGTGGGCGGCGACGAGAAGCTCCGCTTCTTCGGCAGGTGGGTGATCTACAAGGACAGGTCCCGGCGCAGCGTGATCGTGGTCAACCTCCTCTCCGACGAGGACTTCCGGGTCTCGGACGAGATCAAACGCTATGCGGCGCGCTTCGGGATCAGGCTCGTGGAGATGGGCGGGAGGCCGGCCCGTGAGCGCACCTCCGCTCCGGGCGCGATGAGGTCGCTCGGCAGATCCCACGAGAAGCTGCTCGGCGTCATAGGGGTCGACTACGAGAAGGACAAGGTGCTCAGCCTCGTGTCCCTGGAGACCGTGAAGATCTCTTATACCGCCCCCATCGCCGTGGGCAAGGTCCTCATCACCCCGGTCATGCCGGACAAGACCATGCTCGAGCTCCTGCAGAAGACCGGCTACACGGTGATCGACGCCAGGACCGAGAGCCTGGCGAACGTCCTGGATGCCCTCGGCCTCGAGAAGCTCGGGCCCCCGGTCAGGGTCGTCATCGCGAAGGGGCGAGCGGAGCTCGACCTGCCCGCGGTGCAGGTGGGCGACATGACCATCCTCGAGCACCCGGTGGACAAGGACATCGCCAAGTTCCTCACCACGGAAGGGGTGAAGGCCCTGGTCTGGTAGGCCGGCCCTTGCCAGGATCGTCTGGCCCGGAGCCTATGCCCGGCGTCCCTTTCCCAGCTTCCTGCCCATGGTCGCCACACCGGCGAGACCCAACCCGAGGAGGAGCAGGGTGCCGGGCTCCGGCACGGGTGCAGGCGCGGCATCGGTCCTTAAGAGGGATATGTCGGTGATGCAGTCCTCCCACCCGTTCCCCGGCACGTGCATGCCGGTGGACCCGTACAGCCGTATGCCCGGGGCAAGGGTGCCGTACTCGGACAGGTCATAGGGGCTCCCGTCGGCGTGATGGAAAGAGTAGCCGGAATGAGGCGCCGCCCACTGGTCCCATGCGCCCGAGCCGTCGTCCAGCAACCACTCGAAGTCTCCGTACGAGGAGGAATTCACCAGGCGAGACAGGTAGAAGGTGCCCCTCGAGCCGCTGAACAGGCTGCTTTCGGACGCGGGCCCCTCGTTCAGTGAGAGGGAGTAGGATGGGATGTAGTACGAGAACACGCCGCCCATGGGCCCGGCCTCTTCGGCAGGAGGGGCTTCGTACCCGCCGTTCCACGTCCTGAAAGTGTCGTCGATGATCATGGTGCCGGAGACGGCGTAGAGGGCATCGCCGTGCTCCATCGTCCCCGTGGCCGTATAGGTCCAGAGCGTTGCCTGCAGGCAGCAGGGAACAGCGATGAGCAGGGATATGGCCGCAAGGGCGGTCTTCGACACGGCAGACAGGGAGAAGATCCGGTACAGGTAAACCATGAGAGACCTCCTGAATTGAATCTGACCGTATAGAAGGTATAGTAATGCCTGCCTGAAGCAGGGCAACACGCCTAGGCAGCCGGCTCTTCCGTCTCGGCCTGCTCCTGGGCCTTCTTTTTGCCCACGAGGGCGGCGATCCAGATGCTGAGCTCGTAGAGCATGAGCAGGGGCAGGCCCAGCATGCACTGGCTGAACACGTCGGGGCCCGGGGTGAGGACGGCCGCGATGACCGCGATGATGAGGATGGCGTACTTCCGGTTCTTCCGGAGCATGGCCGCGTTGACGATGCCCATCCTGGCCAGGAAGTATATGACCACCGGCAGCTCGAAGGCGCACCCGAACCCCAGCAGGAACTTCATGACAAAGCCCAGGTACTCCCTCATGGAGGGCATGGCCACGATGCTCTCGGAGGCGAAGCCCACGAAGAACGCGAAGCCCACGGGCAGAACCACGAAGAACCCGAACGTTGCGCCGGCAAAGAAGAAGAAGGACGCCACGAGCACGAAGGGGACCACGAACCTGCGCTCGTTCTCGTAGAGTCCCGGCATGATGAATTTCCAGATCTGGTAGAAGATGACCGGGGCCGATCCCACCAGGCCCGCGAAGAAGGACACCTTCATGTAGGTGAAGAACGCCTCGGGCGGGGAGGTGAAGATGAGCTTGCTGCCCTTGGGCATGACCTTGATCATGGGCGCTGCCAGGAAGTCGAAGATCCAGCCCGAGAAGGCATAGGAGACGCAGAAGCCCACGGCCACCGCGATGGCGCACTTCACGAGCCTCCAGCGCAGCTCCTCCAGGTGATTGGTTATGGGAAGCTTTTCCTCTTCCACGCAGGACTACCCCTTGACTTCTTCCGACTGGGCTGGTGCCCCTTCGTCCCGGGCCTCAGCCTGGGCGTCCTCCTCCCTGACCTCCTTGAAGACGTCCTCCGGGTGCTCTTCACCGGCCGGCTCGGGTTCGGGGGCGGGTTCGGGGGCGGGTTTGGCGTCCGACTTCGGCTTCTCCTCGGCCGCGAGGTCGATCTCCCGCTTCAGGTCGTTGGTGGCGCGGTTGAACTCGCCCATGACCTTCCCCAGGGTCTTCGCGATCTCCGGGAGCTTGCTCGGCCCGAGCACGATCAACGCCAAAATAAGTATGAACAGGAGTTCCTGACCACCGATGCCAAACATGGGGGTGATCATATATGACTTTCCTCCCGGGTGTCAAACGGAAGGAAGAGGGCGGGGCAGCGGTTTTAGCATTTGACTAACGGCCCGGCGTCCCATAATCTAGGGGGCACGTATGAGGCGACGGACAATAGCTCGTGAAATCCGCGTACAAGGGATCGGACTCCACCGGGGCACCCCTGTCGAGCTCACCCTCGAGCCGGGCAGGGAGGGCATCGCGTTCACCCGGGACGCCGTGAGGATACCCGCCGTGCCCGAGTGCGTGGTGGACACGACGCTCAACACCACCATCGGCATTCGCGAGGTCCGGGTGTCCACCATCGAGCACCTCATGTCGGCGCTGTGGGGCCACTCGGTCACCGACTGCGAGATCAGGATCACGGGCGAGGAGGTCCCGGTGCTCGACGGATCGTCCGGGCCCTTCTTCCGGGCCATCGGGGAGGCGGGGACGACCGACCTCGAAGGCGAGGTTGAGCCCATCGTGCTGGAGGATGCCGTGCGCATCGAGGAGGGGTCCTCCTGGATCGAGGCGCGGCCGGGGGCGTTCTCCGTGACCTACGAGATCGACTTCCCGGACAGGGCCATCGGGCTGCAGCGCTTGAGCTTCGACGGCTCCGACTACGGCGGGCTCATCGCCCCTGCACGGACCTTCGGCAGGCTCTGCGACGTGGAGGCCATGCGCTCGCTGGGGCTCGCCCTGGGCGGCAGCCTCGACAACGCCGTGGTGGTGGATGGGGAGAAGGTGCTCAACCCCGAGGGCTTCAGGTTCGCCGACGAGTGCATCCGCCACAAGGTCCTCGATCTCCTGGGCGACCTCTGGACCCTGGGCGCCCCGCTCAGGGCGGAGATCAGGGCGTACCGGGCGAGCCACCGGCTCCACATCGCCCTTGCGCGGAAGATACGCGGGCAGCGTTTTCGGGACAGGGGGTAGACGGTGATTTCGAAGAAGGTCAGGGAGTTCATCTACATCTTCCTCATCTTCGGCATGATCGCGCTCCTTTCGGTGGCGCGCACGAACATCCGTCACCTCAAGGACCTCTCCCTGTCGAGCAACATCGTGATCTTCGCGGTGATCAGCCTGAACGTGGTCCTGCTCGTGCTCGTGATCTTCCTGGTGACCCGCAACATCGCCAAGCTCCTCATGGAGCGGCAGAGGGGGGTGCTGGGCACCAAGCTCAGGTCGAAGCTCGTGTCCGCCTTCGTGCTGCTGACCCTCATCCCCACCATGGTGCTGTTCTTCACCAGCATCCTGTTCCTGAACTCCTCCATGGAGGGCTGGCTCTCGTCCGAGGTGGAGACCGCCATCGAGGAGTCCATGAACGTGGCGAACATCTACTACAAGGAGGCCTCGGCGGAGGCCATCCACTACGCGAGCTCCATGTCCAGCGAGATCACCGAGCGCAGGCTCCTCAAGGAGGAGAACCTCGAGATCCTCCAGTCCCTGCTCAAGGAGCGCATGGAGCTGTTCAGGCTCTCGTCGGTGGTGGTGTATTCGGCCCAGGGCGAGGAGCTCGTGAAGATCGTCTCCCCGGAGGTGGGCACGGCCAGCCTGCCCTCGACCCAGTCGAACCTCGTGCACGGGGCCATGGAGGGCAGGACCATGTCCATCATCTCGCGCACGGGCGACGCGGACGTCATCGAGGGCATCGTGCCCATCCGGTCCTCGTTCAACATGCGCGACGTGGTGGGCGTGCTCGTTGCCGACTACTACATCCCCGAGAGCCTCTCCGGCAGGATGACCATCATCCGCAACACCTTCACGGACTACATCCAGAGCCTCAAGATCAAGGGCCCCATCAAGACCAACTACATCATCATCCTCACCTCCATCACGATCCTGGTGCTCTTCTCAGCGGTGTGGTTCGGGATGAACATCTCCAAGGGCCTCATCAACCCCATCGAGAAGCTCGTGGAGGGCACGCAGAAGATCTCCCGGGGCGACCTGGGCTTCTCCATCGACGTCCAGTCCAACGACGAGCTGGGCCTGCTCGTGCAGGACTTCAACACCATGGTCAGCGACCTCAAGGAGTCCAGGAGGCAGCTTGAGATCGCCTACAACGACATCCAGAACCGCAACCGCTACATCGGGACCGTGCTGAACAACATCTCCACCGGCGTGATCACGCTGATGCCCGACGACACGGTCATCTTCCTCAACCCGGCGGCCCGGGCGATCCTCGGCATCCCCCAGGAGGCCGCGGTGGGGAAGCGCTACGACGAGGTGTTCGGCGGGGACTTGAGCCCCATCGCCACGGACCTCATCGAGAACTTCAAGAAGTCCAAGGGCATCGCCTCCCAGAAGCAGATCACCGTTTCGGTGAGGGACAAGCGGCTCACCCTCATGGGCCACGCGTCCTTCCTCTACGACGACAACGACGAGCACCTGGGCACCGTGGTGGTCATCGACGACCTCACCGAGCTCCAGAAGATGGAGCGCATGGCCGCGTGGAGGGAGGTGGCCCGCAGGATCGCCCACGAGGTGAAGAACCCGCTCACCCCCATCCAGCTCTCCGCCCAGCGGCTCAGGCGCAGGTACCTCGAGAAGCTCGGCCAGGACAGCGAGGTCTTCGACGAGTGCACCCGGGTCATCATCAAGGAGGTGGACGAGATGAAGCGGCTGGTGAACGAGTTCTCCGCCTTTGCCAAGATGCCCTCCTGCATGCCCGTTCCCGGCGACCTCAACAAGGTAATCCAGGACGCCGTGACTCTCTACAGGCAGGCCCACCCGCAGATCGCCTACGAGCTCGTCCTGGACGAGGCCCTGCCCATGGTGGAGATCGACAGCCCCCAGATGAGCCGCGCCATCGTCAACCTGCTGGAGAACGCCTCCACCGCGGTGATCGACTCGGGCAACGCGGAGATGAAAGTGAGCATCAGGACGTGCTATGACAGCGACGTGCACATAGCCACCCTCGATATTGCGGACACCGGCACCGGGATCCCGCCCAAGGTCAAGGAGCGGCTCTTCGAGCCCTATTTTTCCACCAAGAGGGGAGGGACGGGGCTGGGCCTGGTCATCGTGAACCGGATCGTGTCCGACCACAACGGGTTCATCAGGCTCAAGGACAATCTTCCCACGGGCACGGTGTTCAGCATAGAACTGCCAGTAAAGGAGTAGCCCATGAAACGCACCATTCTGATCGTTGATGACGAGGAGAGCATACGGTTTTCACTCAAGGGCGGGCTCGAGGACGAGGGGTATGCCACGCTGCTTGCCGCCAGCGGCGACGAGGCGCTGGAAGTGATTGAAACGCATGAAGTGGACCTTATACTCATGGATATATGGATGCCTGGCAAGGACGGGCTGCAGATTCTCGAGGAGCTTAAAAACAGCGGCTCCCAGGTGCCGGTGATCATCATGACGGGCCACGGTTCCATCGACACCGCGGTGCGGGCGACCCGGCTGGGCGCCCTGGACTTCGTGGAGAAGCCCCTCGACCTGAACAAGATCATCATCACCCTGCACAACACCCTGCACCTCAAGGCCCTCGAGGAGGAGAACGCCCTGCTCCGGAAGAGGACGGAGAAGGACGACGAGATCATCGGCAACTCGCCCGCCATCAGGAGGCTCAAGGAGCAGATCGACCGGGCAGCCCCGTCGGACGCCTGGGTCCTCATCCTGGGCGACAACGGCACGGGCAAGGAGCTCGTGGCCAGGAGGCTCCACAAGAAGAGCCACCGCTCCAAGCAGCCCTTCGTGGAGGTGAACTGCGCGGCCATCCCCCAGGAGCTCATCGAGAGCGAGCTGTTCGGCCACGAGAAGGGCGCGTTCACCGGCGCCACCGAGAGGCGCAGGGGCAAGTTCGACCTGGCCCACACCGGCACGCTCTTCCTGGACGAGATCGCGGACATGAGCCTGCCCACCCAGGCGAAGATCCTGCGCATCCTCCAGGAGCAGCGGTTCGAGCGGGTGGGCGGCGGCCAGACCATCCAGGTGGACGTGCGGGTGTTCACCGCCACCAACAAGGACCTCGAGAAGGAGATCGCGGAAGGGCGCTTCAGGCAGGACCTCTACTACCGGCTCAACGTCATCCCCATCATGGTGCCCAGGCTCGTCGAGCGCAAGGACGACATCCCCGAGCTCGTGGAGCACTTCCTCAAGATGTACTCCACCCTGAGGAACGGCAGGAAGAAGACCATCACCGACGGGGCCATCAAGAAGCTCATGGGGCACGACTGGCCGGGCAACGTGCGCGAGCTCAAGAACATCATCGAGCGCCTCGTGATCATGACCCCCGGAGACACCATCACGGAGGACGACATCCTGCCCCTGGGGTCGCGCCCGGCCTCGGAAACGGACAGGCTCATCTCCATGACGCTGCTCAAGGACGCTCGCGCGGAGTTCGAGCGGATATTCATCGAACACAAGCTGAAGGAGTGCGGGAACAACATCTCCAAGACAGCAGACCTCATCGGGGTGGAACGGAGCAACCTTCACAGGAAGATCAAGGGACTGAACATAGATGTCGGATGAAACAGGCGTGATCCGGAAGGATCCGGGGGGCAGACTGAACGTCGCCCTCGTGTACCCCAACACCTACTGGGTGGGGATGTCCAACCTCGGGGTGCACACCCTGTACCGGGAGCTCAACGCCGACCCGTCCGTCGTCTGCGAGCGCTTCTTCCTGGACGCGGAGCGCTCGGTGGAATCCTCCCGGAGGCTCTCGGATTTCCACCTCATCGCCTTCAGCGTGTCCTACGAGCTCGACTGGGTCAACGTGGTCCAGATCCTCATCAGAAACGGCATCCCTCTCAAGGCCGGCGACCGGGGAGGCAAGCCCCTCGTCCTGGCGGGCGGCGCCGCCGTCACCATCAACCCGGAGCCCGTGGCCGACCTCTTCGACCTCTGCTTCCTCGGGGAGGGGGAGCCCCTGGCTTCGTCCCTGAGCAGCGCCTTCTTCGGGAGCAGGAGCCGGGGGGACTTCCTCGACGGGCTCGAAGGGCTCGAGGGGGTCTACATCCCCGAGCGCACCGCCCCGGTGTACGAGGGGGAGCGGATCAGGGAGTTCAGGGGCAGGAGGCCCGGCATCTCGATCGTGGAGCCCTTCGACACGCCCGGCCACTCGGTTATCCTCACGGACAGGACCGTGTTCCAGGACATGTTCCTGGCGGAGATCGCCCGGGGGTGTCCCTACCAGTGCAAGTTCTGCACGGCCCGCCGGATCTACGCCCCCTTCAGGCCCGCAACCCTGGAGAGCCTCGAGCCCGTCTTCGACAGGGCCGAGGCGTCCGGGAAGAAGCTGGGCCTGGTGAGCACCTCCCTGAACAACCACCCGAAGCTGGGTCAGATCCTCGAGCGCGTGAGCAGCCGGGGGATCAGGATCGCGCCTCCGTCCCTGCGCCTGGGCATGATCTCAGAGGACCTCCTCGCCTACCTGGAGGAGTCCCGGGTGAACAGCGTGACCCTGGCCCCGGAGGTGGGCTCCGACAGCCTGAGGTCCTCCCTGGGCAAGGCCGTGAACAACGAGGCCATCCTGCGCGACGTCACCTCCCTGGTTCAGCGGGGCGTCAGGGACATAAAGCTCTACTTCCTGGTGGGCGTGCCCGGCGAGACGCTCGAGGACGTCGACGCGGTCGTGGACCTCACGAAGCGGATCCGCCAGGTGTTCATCCAGGTGTCGAAGGGCAACAGACGGCTCGGGAAGATCTCGCTTTCCGTCAACACCATGATCCCGAAGCCCCACTCCCGCTACGAGCGCTCCCCCATGCTGGACGTGGCCGAGGCCAAGGCCAGGATCAGGAGGATCGTGAAGGGGCTGAGCTCCCAGAGCAATGTCTCCGTGAGCTTCGAGGGGCCCAAGTGGGCCTACTACCAGGCCCTCATCGCCCGGGGCGACCGCCGCGTGCTGGAGGTCATCGGGGAGATGGCCAGGACGGATCAGGGGAAGTGGCAGGAGGTCCTGAAGAACTGGCACCGCAACCCAGACTACTACGCTCTCAGACAGCACGAGGAGGATGAGGTCCTGCCGTGGTCGTTCTATTCCCTGTTCGAACGATCGCCCTGCACCGGGCTCGAGAGGTGAGGGATGGGCAGGGACAGGCATTACCTCGGCCACCGGAAGCGCCTGAGGGAGCGGTTCCGAAAGAAGGGCAGGGCGGCCCTGGAGGACTACGAGCTCCTGGAGCTGCTGCTGGGGTATGCGCTCCCCCGCAGGGACACCAAGCCCATCGCCAAGGCCCTGCTCGAAAGATCGAAGAGCTTGCGCCGCGTCATGGACGAGCCTGTCGACGAGCTCGAGGCCAGCGAGGGGGTGGGCGAATACGCGAGCACGCTTATCAAGCTCGTGAAGGCCTGCATGAGCAGGTGCCTTGAGCCCGGGGAGGCCGACCGGGCGGAAGTCCTCGACAACCCGGAGAAGGTCGTCAACTTCCTCAGGGCCGAGATCGGCGGGGAGGCCAGCGAGCACTTCCTCCTCCTGTGCCTCGATCCGTCGGGCCGCCTCATCCACACCGAGCACCTGGCCCGGGGCACTGTGAACATGGCCCACGTCTACCCGCGGGAGGTGTTCAGGACCGCCCTCATAAAGGGCGCCTCTGCAGTGATCCTCGTCCACAACCACCCCTCGGGAAACCTGACCCCCTCGTCCCACGACGAAAGGCTCACCAAGACCCTCTCCGAGCTGGGAGAAGGGCTCGGCATCACCGTGCACGACCACATCATCGTCACCAGGGACAGCGCCTACAGCCTCAAGCTGGGGAGGGAGATCATTGCGGGTCGGACCGATACAACTATCTGATATGTATCGATTTATCTCCCATTTACCACCGATATAGAGGCTTAAAAGCTTGTTTTGGGGGTCAGAAACAGGGTTCTAAGAAACAAGCAATTTCCCTGAACTCAGTACGCCTCCTTGGCGCTTGCGTGTCTTCTCCCGGCTGCCCGGCTTAAGTAGATTCTGCTTGGCCTTATCCACATGCCCTTCGTCATCCTCAGCGAGATTCTCCGTTCATTGTGGCTGTTGCTATTGTCCCGCTTCCCGGACCTCTTCATCCATGAACTCATTCCATTCGAGCTGTTCATCCTCAGAAAATCCAGTCAATATGCCATAATGCACACCGGCATGCTGCTTGGGGGTGCTGCGGCCTCATGGCGCCCAGGGCATGGTCATGATGATGAGCGAACAACAACACCAGCACGCGCCCGATGGAAATCTCTGTGCCGTTTTTTTACCCCCAAAAGATGCTTCTAATCCCTAAAAAACACCCCTTATCCGCACCTTTCATCCATCTAATCAATACCTTATCTTGGTCTGACCCCTCTTCCAGACCCACAGGACCCCTCTTCCAGCCGACCCCTCTTCCACTACCCCAGACCGGTCTGACCCCTCTTCCAGTTTCAATGATGACGAAATCGAAAATCAAATCACAGTTTTGAACCCTGCGGGCAGAGGTGCCGGCGTGCCTTATGGTAAGCAGGCGATGCCCGGAGATGCCTGTTTTCATGCCGCATATCAGGCGCCTGGGGATGCCGGGCAGGGGTATCGAGAGGCTGATGCTGTCTTTTCCCTTTCCGGCGGCAGCGTTCTTGCACCTTTGTCCTCATGAAAGTCATCGAGATGGATCTTTCTTCTTATTCGGCGGTCAAACCGGGAACCCCCGTGCACCTGCTCTTCATCCACGAGACGGCCGGGGCGCAGCTCATGGCGGGAAAGGGCCCCGACATGGGGGAGCCTGGCATCCTGAAGACCCACCCGAACGGGGGAGGGCTGAGGGCCCTGCTCTCCGGGAACAATTACATCGTCCACGAGGCGGCCGAAGGCTCAAAGCTCGGCGGTGCGGGCGATGTGGGCCACTGGGGCCGCATCTTCCTCCATCAGATGGAGACGATCCTCCGGACCAAACGCCAGGACATGCCCCACAGCGACGGGACCAGGAATCGGGTGGTCATGTTCCAGTCGGGCCCGGCCAGCTCCTGGATCGACGGGGATGGGACCGAGCCCGGCAAGCCCGATGGGAAGGAAAAGACCCTCGCCAACTACAAGGCCGTGTACCGGTCCCTCCTGGCCTGCTTCCGGCTGGAGCCCGAGACGCTCTTCGTCGCGGTCACCGCACCCCCCCTCGTGAAGCCCCAGCCGGCACAGGGGATCATCTCCCGCATCCTGGGCCGGTCGGGACAGAACCCCATCGACGAGGCAGGCAAGAGGATACGCGCCTTCAACAACTGGCTCAAGGGCGCCCAGTCAGGGTGGCTGAACGGCTATCCCCTGAAGAACGTGGTGGTCTTCGACTGCTTCGACGTGCTCACCTGCTACGGGGCCTCCAACTGGCTCAGGTACCCCTCGGGGCCCCTCAGGGGCAACCTCCCCAGCGCGGAAGGCAACGCAGCCGTGGCCCGGGACTTCGTCCCCTTCATCAACAGGGCGTGGAACCGGATGACGCAGATCCCGATGTCGGCCAGGGGGGCTGCCTGATCGGGGAAGGTGAAGCGGAATATTACCTGCTGCCGGAAGTCCCCAGCCGGCTCTGCACGATCTCGGTGAAACGGACAAGGATCTCGCCCTGGATGGAGCGATCGATCCTGGGGTTGATCCCCTGCTCGACAAAGGCGGGATCCCTGATGTCATCCCTGCACAGCTCGAGCAGCCTGGCATTGCTGAACACATAATCGGGCGGCTTGTTGAGTTTTTTCGCAAAGGCGTCTCTCAAGGTAAAGATCTCTTTGAACATCTCCTGCCGATGTTTATTGAGCCGGTTGTACCCTTTGGCCTTTTCGTATTTCTCCAGCTTGATCTTGTCTTTCCTTCCATCCTGAAGCGCGAGGTTCTGGAGATTGTAGGCATCCATCAGCCCGTTGCTGTTCAGCTTGTCGAACAGGGCGTCCTTCAACCTGAACAGATGTCTCACGTCGCCCATGGCATATTCGATGGCGGCTTTGTCGAGCGGCCTTCTCATCCAGTTGTACTGCTGGAACTTCTTCTTGTTCACGGGGGCGATTCCCAGCTCTTCGCTCAGGACGTGCGCCAGGCCCTGCTTCGGATATTCCAGCAGGGAAACTGCGGGCCTCAGATCGAGAACGGACTGCAGCCGTATGCCGTACGTCTCGAGCAGCGCTGCGTCGCTCATTGAGTCATACATGATCTTGAGCACGCCGCGGCTTTCGAAAAACGTCTTGATGCCGTCGCCATCCCTGAATTTGAAGGGGTCGATGATGATCTCGTTTTCGAGGTCAAAGACCTGGATGAGACACAGATGCTCTCCATAGCAGTGGAGATTGAATTCAGCTTCCACATCGACGGCGATAATTCTTCGGCCGTTCCTCTCCAACGCATTCAGATAGCCGTAAATTTCCTGATCAGTTTTCAGCTCGATGATGCTCATGAGACGTTCTATACCCTATTTGCACCGGAATTCATACCTTCGCACCGTTCAATGCATGAGGAAGGGCTGTGACGTTGCGCCAATCGGATCAGCCGCGGCCGGAAGCCATCGGCTGCAGGGTCGCTCCAGCGTTACGCATCCCTCGGCCGACTTTAACCGCCCAGACAGTGAGCTCATTATCTTGAATGGAATACACGATACCGCCCTTGCCGGATGCGATATCTCCCCCGGCCTGTCAGTTTTTCACTCCCTGCAGGGCGAGGTTCCTCTGAGAGAACCTGATTGCTTCGTCCACCAGGTCTGATACCGAACGTGATGCCTCCACGGATTATAACCGCATTGCCTTATGGAGTTCAGGATCAAGGTATAGGCTCTTTTTGCCTGCATCGCCACATCATCACATTGCTATAGCGCTATAACATCATAGCGCCATGGCAACAATTCATTAAGGGGCATGTGAAGCGAAAACCATAAAAAAAGGGGGACAGGTCCTGTCCCCCCGTTTCCTTCTTCTGTCTCCCTCTCCCCCGCTTCTCTCCCTGCACCCCTTACTTGTCCGCCTCAAGAAGGCTCTGCACCTTGAACAGGATGATGTGCGCAGGCGAGGGCTTCACGAGGTAGAGGTTCGCGCCCGCGTCGAAGGCGAGCTTGCGGTTTTCAGGCGAGGCCTCGGTGGTGAGCATGATGATGGGCAGGTCCTTGAACTGGGGGTTCTGCCGGATGTTGCCGATGAGCTCGATGCCGTCCATGTTGGGCATGTTGAGGTCCGATATGACGAGCCGGATGTCGGGCTCGACGGCCAGCTTCTCCAGCGCGTCGAATCCGTCGCACGCCTCGACGCACTTGTAGTTCTTCGGCTTGAGCGTGTGTACCAGGAGCTTTCTGACGGTTGGCGAATCGTCTACGATCAGGATTTTGTCCATGACTACTCCTTTTTATAGCCCAGTGCGCCGGGGAAGTGAACGAGCTTGAACGCACGCGAGATGTTGTGCAGCGACTCGGAATGGCCGATAAAAAGGTAGCCTCCTGGGTTCAGATTGTCGTACAGCTGTGCCACGAATCTCTTCTTTGCCTCGTCGTCGAAATAGATGAGGACGTTCCGGCAGAAGATGACGTCGAAGCCCTTCATGAGCTTGACCCGTTTGGCGTCGTTGAAGTTCAGGTACTGCAGGTCCACGAGCATGCGGATCTCCTCGTTGACCGTGTACTGCGTCCCGTTCTGGGTGAAGTACTTCCTCTTGATCTCGGGCGGTACCGATCGGAGGGTGTATTCGTTGTACATCGCGGTCCGGGCCGACTTGAGCGCCTTCTCGCTGATGTCGCTGGCAAAGATCTTGATGTCCCAGTCCTTGAGCCTCTCCCCGAGGACCTCCTTGATCACGATCCCCATGGTGTAGGGCTCGTCGCCGGTGGAGCATCCCGCGGACCAGAGCCTCAAGCAGAGCTCCGCCTTCTCCTGGTGCCGCTGCATGATCTCGGGCAGGACCTTCTCCTGGAACGCCTGGATCTGGGGCGGGCTCCGGAAAAAGCTCGTCTCGTTGGTGGTCACCGAGTCGAACAGGGCGCGCAGCTCCCGTCCGGCCTGGGGATCGTACTTGAGCATGTAGTAGTACTTGTCGAAGTCCGGGAGGTTGTTCGCCCTGAGCCTCAGGCCCAGGCGGTTTTCGAGCTGGGACTTCTTGTTGTCCGCGAAGTAGATGCCCGAGTGCTCGTAGATGAAATCCCGCAGGAGCCAGAAGGTCTCGTCGGACATCATGGGGGTCGCCGAGGCGAGGTAATCAGCCATGAGCGGCCTCCCCGGCGGGCTCGTCCGCCACGGTGGAGATGTATGCCTTCACCTCATCACCGATGTCCTCGATCTCGAAGGTGATGCGCTCCACGTCGAGGGAATCCATGGGGTAGCCCAGCTTCTTCAGGTTGCCCCAGGCCTCCTGGTCCTTGAGCACGAAGGCCGGCACATGCCCGCCGCAGGAGAGGTCCCTGGCCTTTGCCAGGAGGTCTGCAACGGATATGAGCGAGGTGATGTCCTTGAACTGGGCCTTGCCCGGATGATGGTGGTGGAGGTTGACGTCCGCGAGGTAGGGAGGCAGCCCCCATTTTCTGGCGAGGAAATCGCCGACTTCCATGTGCGTGGTGCCGAGGACCTCCATCTCCGCCTCGTACACCGTGCAGTTCTTCCTGATGGACAGGTCGCAGGCCTCCACGAACCGGTCGTGGAAGTACTCGTCGAGGATGATCTTCCCGATGTCGTGGAGCAGTCCGCCCACAAAATCCCTGCCCTGCGTCCTCATGCCGATCTTTTTGTCGATGCGCCGCGCGATGAGCCCGGTGGCCACGCAGTGGCTCCTGAAGGCCTCCCTGAGCGACTCGCCTTTCTCGTCCGTGGGGCTGAGCAGCGTGAGCACCGAGACCGAGGTGATGATGTTGATGACCTCGTTGAGCCCCATCATGAGGATGGCCCGGTGGAGTGTGTCGATCTCCTGGGGGCCCCTCCGGTAGAAGGTGGAGTTCGCCATCCTGAGCACCTTCGCGGCCAGGGGCGGGTCCTTGTAGATGCATTCCGAGAGGTCCTTGATGGAGACGTCCGGGGCCTTCGCGAGGGTCATCATCTCCATGGCCACCGAGGGCAGGGTGGGGATGTCCTGGATGTTCCGTATGGTCTCGAACACTGACCGCTCCATCAGAACGACACCCCCTGCAGCCTGTCCACCGCTTCGGCGACCGCCCGGGCGACATCGAGGTTGTCGTCGTCCAGGTACACCTCCAGCTCGCTCGCCAGGGCCTCGTCTTCCCATCCGCCCAGGGCCTTCACGGCCGAGATGCGCAGGAAATCGGGGCTGCTTTCGAGGAGGCCCAGGAGCCGTTCCTTCGCATCCTCGTCCCTGAACTGCCCGAGGGCCTCTATGGCATGGTATGCGGTCCACATCTCGCCGCAGCCGATGGCCTCCTCGACGAACGACCGTAAGGGCGCGATCCTCCGTGCCCCCACGATGTCGATGGCGAGGTGGCGGATCTCGTCGTGCTCGTCGTTCAGGAGGACCAGCAGCCCGTCGTTCTCGATGGGAAGCCCGGCGTCCTTGATCACCCTGGCCGCAGCCATCCGCGCCTCCCAGTCGAGGTCCTTGAGCATGTACGTTGCCACCTGGGGCAGCCTGGCGCTGCCGGTCTTCTCGAGCCCGGCCAGGCCGATGATCCTGACCTTGGGGTCTTCGTCCCGGGAAAGCTCCAGGAAGCAGGTCTCCGCCTTTTCCGTGCCGATCCTGGCGATGGCGTCCAGGGCCACCCCCCTGACGTCGGGGTACGGGTGCTTGAGGAATCCCATCATCTTGCTTATGTCGGCGGGGTTTCCGATCTCACCCAGGGCACTGAGCGACGAGGTGATCACGTGGCCGTCGGCGTCGTGGACGAGCTTCAGCAGGGTCTTCCTGGCCCCGGCCCCTCCGATCCTCGCCAGGGCGTCGGCCATGGCCCTCTTCACGTAGCCGTCGGTGGAGAAGATCCTTTTGGAGATCTCCTTGGCTTCCTTTGCCCCGCCGATCTCAGCCAGGATGTCCGCGGCGAGCATCCGGATCTGCTCGTCCCCGTCGAGGTGCCTCACCAGGAGCGCGGGTCTGCACAGCCTGACGAGGGCGGCCTTGACGTCTTCCCACGTGTCCGGCTCTCCGCAGGGGTCGACCTTTGCCGCGAACGCGATGATGCTCTCGGCGCTTGAGGCATCGCCGATGAGCCCGAGCATCTGGAGCATGTCGTGGAGGAACTCCTCGTCCGCGTCCTGGAGGTGGGCCTCCAGGATGCCCTTGAGCAGGCCCCTGTCCGAGGGAGTCAGCGACTCCACGTCGCGGTCGGACATGATCTTGAGCAGCGTCTGCGAGATGGCGAGCTCCACGTACCCATCCGCCTTCTCCAGCATGGAGATGAGCGGCCTGATGGAGTCAGGGGAGCCGATTCTGCCCAGGGTCTCCAGGATGGCGCACACGGTGATCTCGTCGGAGGACCACCGGGAGAGCTCTTCCAGGAGGAAGGGCACCACGTCCGCATGATGGATGCGGGCCAGGGATTCGATCACGGAGAACCTGATCCACTCCTCGTCGTTGATGAGCTTCTTGAGGTGATCGAAGGACTCTTCGCTCCCGAGCTCGCCCAGGGAGATGACGGCCGCGTTCCTCACGTTGGCGTTCGCGTCGTAGAGGCCCTCGATCAGGGTGCTCAAGCTCTCGTGGCTCCCGATGGAGCCCAGGATGTCCAGGACGAAGAGACGGACGTTGTCGTCGGGATCTTTGGCGATGGCGTGGAGGATGTCGGTGCCGTCGATGCCGATCTTCCTGAGGATGTCGATGGCCGCGTTGCGGATCCCTGCGTCCTCGACGGTCAGCAGGGGGACCATCTTCATGATGGCGGTCCTGCCGCCCAGGATGACGATGGAATTCTGGGCAGCGTCGCGCACGCCGCTGTTGCGGTCCTTCAGCAGTCCTTCGAGGCGGTCTAGGGCCTCGTCCCCCCCGATATCGGCGAGCAGCGTGGCCGCCTCCCTCCTCAGGGAGGGATCTTCGGAAGAGATCATCTCATCGATTCTGTCGAATTCCATACCGTCCTTCATCGTCCATTTCCCGTTTCCAATTGAATTTCAATACAGCTTTTTTCTCGTCCCGCTGCAGGGAGTGAAGGCTCAGCGTTTCTCGAACTGGCTGAAGCCCACGTCCTTGACGTTGTACATCTTGAGGTCTTCCCGGAGCATGGCCGTGAGCTCGCTCTTCGAGAACACCTCGGCGTTGGCCGCGAGCCTCTGGTAGATCAGCTCCCTGATTTCGGCCATGCGGCTCCCGATGGTGTAGGCGATGTCCGGGCTCACCTGCAGGCTGACCTGGGCGAGGAGCACCCCGGACTCCTTGGGGCCGGCCGGGTGGTACAGGACCATGAAGGGGTCCAGCACGAGGTCCCCGCTCGGCGAGTCGAGCCCGGGCGGCGGTGTCGGTTTGACGTGCACGATCCGAGGGGCCTCCTTGGGCTCCTCCTTGAAGACCAGGTAGGTCGTGATCCCGATGGCAAGGATAAGAAAGACGGCTCCTGAAGCGATGGACGCGATCAGGATCAGGCGGCGCCTGGAGGTTTTCTCCGGGGTCGGGGTTTCCTGGTCCGGCTCTTGAGGGTCAGCCTGGGAAAACGTGTCGGGCTTCTTCTCGTCGGAGAGGTTCATGCCCTCCTTGTCGAGCTCGGCCTTGCCGATGTCGTAGGCAATACCCTCCTTGTCGAGCTCGGCCTTCTTCCCGGGTTGATTGGCCACGGACCCACCTATTTATTGAATATCTGGTTGATCTTCTGCCCGAGGGTCTCGGCGGTGAAGGGCTTCACGATATAGTTGCTCACCCCCGACTTGACCGCCTCGATGATGTTTTCCTGCTGGGCCTCGGCCGTTACCATGAGGAAGGGGATATCCTTGAGTGCGTCGTCCGAACGGACCGCCTTGAGGAGCTCCAGACCGGTCATCTTCGGCATGTTCCAGTCGGACACGACCATGTCGATCTTTTCCCTCTGGAGGACGTCCAGGGCAGTGGAGCCGTCGTCCGCCTCGATGATGTTGTTGAAGTTCAGCTGCCGCAGGATGTTCTTCACGATCCTGCGCATCGTCGAGAAGTCGTCGACAACGAGGATCTTTATATTCTTGTCTAGTGCCATGCGTGCCTCCACGTACTTTTTCTCATAATCGAACGATCGCGCTCAAACCTTTATGCCTTGATCTCTTTGAAGAGCTTCTGCATCTTGGAGCGAAGCCTCAGAATCGCCTTGGTGTGGATCTGGGATACCCGCGACTCCGTGAACTTCAGCACGTGGCCGATCTCCTTCATGGTCAGCTCGTCGTAGTAGTACAGGGAGATGACCATGCGTTCCTTGTCCGGCAGCGCCTGGATGCCCTTTGCCACGATCTCCCTCACCTCGGCGTAGCGGATCTTGTGGGAGGGCCAGTCCTTCTCGTCCTGGAGGATGTACTCCAGGAGGTTCCTCTTCGACAGGTCCGAATCGTCTTCTCCGAGGTCATCGAGGCTCAGGAGAGACACGGAGGCCGTTTCCGAGAGGAGCTTGTGGAAGGTGTCGATGTCGACCTTCATCTCGCTGGCCACCTCCGCATCGCTTGCAGGCCTGCCCAGCGTGTACTCCAGCCGCGCGTACGCGTCTTCGACCTTGCGGGCCTTCTGGCGGACGGACCTGGGCACCCAGTCCATGGAGCGCAGCTCGTCGAGGATGGCGCCGCGGATCCTGAACTCAGCGTAGGTCTTGAACTTGATCTGCTTGGTGGCGTCGAACTTCTCGATGGCGTCGATGAGCCCGATGACACCGGCGTTGATCAGGTCGTTCAGGTCGATGTGAGGGGGCAGCCGGATGGCGATGCGGCTGGCAATATACTTGATCAACGGGGAAAACTCGTTGATTACCTTTGCTCTGACCTTCGGGTTGAGTTTCTGTTCTTCAGTAAGATCTGGAAATGCCATATCCTGCATGGTTCGACCCCTTCACTTGGTTGAGGAGCATCCTCTTGAGGAAGAACTGGAGGTTGCCGCTGTCCGCGTCCCGGGATGTCTGTTCGAGACGGGTCACGATCTTCTCCAGCCTGACGGCCGCTTCCCCGTTGGGATGGACCCCGACGAATGCCTTTTGCCCCTTGATGCACTCGGTAATGCTCCTGTCCGTGGGAATGGACCCGAGCACCTCCAGGGCAACGTCCCCTAAAAACCTCTCACATACGAGCGTCAACTGCCTTGCAACTTGATCTCCTTCCACCTTGGAAGAAGCATTGTTCACGATGAGATCGAACCGTTTGATGCCGTACTGCTTCCTCAGGACCTTGATGAGGGCGTACGCGTCGGTGATGGATGTGGGCTCCGGCGTGCAGACCACGAGGATCCGCTGGGCCGCGGTGTTGAAGTACATGACGTTGCGCGAGATGCCCGCGCCCGTGTCGATGATCATGTAGTCGACGTCCTCGTCGAAGTAGTCCAGCGAGTTCATCAGGGTGATCTGCTGCTCCCGGGTGAGCTCGGAGAGCTCCTGGATGCCCGAGGAGGCGGGGATGATCCTGATGCCCTTGGGACCTTCCAGCAGGATCTCCTCCAGGGGGCACAGGCCCTCGAGGACGTGCTGGATGTTGTACTTGGGCGTGAGCCCGAGCATGACGTCGATGTTCGCCAGGCCCAGGTCCGCGTCGAGCACGAGGACCTTCTTGCCTTTCGAAGCGAGGATGATGGCCATGTTGACGACGATGCTCGTTTTTCCGACACCCCCCTTGCCCGAGGTGACCGAAAGGACCTTCGGGGATGAGGAGCCGGAGCCGCCCTCGAATATCTTCCTCAATGTATGTGCCTGGTCTTTCATGCGATCTCTCCGAGACATCTCTCGATGATGTGTGCTGCGGACGCTTCCTCGATGTCTTCCGGCACCCGCTGACCCGTGGTGAGGTAGGAGATGGGGATCCTGTGGATGAGGTTGTGGGTGAGGACGGAGCCCATGGAGCCGGCCTCGTCCGCCTTGGTGAAGATCATCCGGTCGATCCCCAAACCCGAGAACGTCTTCGTGGTGGTGTCCATCTCGGCGTCCCTGGTGGCAACCGGCATGAGCAGGAAGGTGCACGCCTTCGTGCCGGCGAAGTATTCCTTGAGCTGCGGGATGTACTCCCGGTACTGCGGGGACCTGCCCACCGTGTCCACGAGGACGAGGTCCATGGAGTCGAGCTTCACCAGCGCGGTCTTGAACTCGGCCGGCGTGGTGACGGAGATGAAGGGGATGTTCAGGATCTTGGCGTAGATCCTGCCCTGGTCCACGGCGCCGATGCGGTAGGTGTCCAGGGTGATGAGGCCGACCTTCTTGTGCTCGTTCAGGGCGCACCGTGCGGCGATCTTGGCGATGGTCGTGGTCTTGCCCACCCCGGTGGCGCCCACGAAGGCCCATACCCTGCTGGGCGCGGGCTGCCCGATTTTGACCACCTTGCCGACGAGACCCTTGACGGCCTCGATGCTGGCGTCCTTGCCGAGCTTGCTCAGGATGAGGTCAACGAGGTTCTGCCTGATGCCCTTCGAAGCGAGCTTCGCTCTTAAGGGGTTCTGCTCGTGGATGCCGGACTGGGAGATGAGCGTCCTCATCATCTCCTTGATCTCGATGATGTCGCTCGAAAGGGCGTCCACCGGCGCGGCCACGGTCTCGGCGGTCCGCTGGCAGACCTGGACGCCTCCTGCCCGTGCCGTGCGGTGCTCCCGGGCAGCGTCGAAGTCCACCGCCGCCGTGACCTCGATGAGGGGCTTTGCGGCCAGGCCGAAGCCGGTGTCCTGGATCTCGCGCTTCGAAAGGATGACCGCATCGGATCCCAGCTCGCTCTTGATCTGGGACAGGATGTCCTTCATGGATGCGGCGGTGTACGTCTTAATTTGCATCGACCCTTACCATCCCCATGTTCTTGATGGTGATCTCCGGCGGGATCTCGTTATGCGACAGGACGACGAGGTCGGGCATGTAGCGCTCGGTGAGCCTCTTCATGTACGCTCTGCTCACCGGAGACGTCAGCAGGATCGGAACCAGCCCCTGTTTGCCCACGTTCATTACCTCCCTGTTCAGCGTCATCAGGATCTTTTGTGATTTCTCAGGTTCTAATGCAAGATACGAGCCATGTTCCGTGTGCTGGATGGAATGGGAGATCATCCCGTCTATAGCGGGGTCCAGAGCCAATACGCGGATGGTGCTGTCCTGGATGTAGGGCTTCGAAATGATCCGCATGAGGGATTGTCTGACATACTCTGTCAAAATATCGGGATCTTTCGACATGGGCCCGAAGTCCGCAAGGGTCTCGAAGATGGTGAGGATGTTCTTGATGGAGACCTTCTCCTTGAGCAGGTTCTTGAGCACCCTCAGCACGATGCCGGCGGGCAGGGTGCTGGGGATGAGGTCCTCCACCACCTTGGGGTGGGAGCGGGAGACCGTGTCCAGGATGGCCTGGAGCTCCTGCCTGCCCAGGAGTTCGTGGGAGTTCGACTTGATGGCCTCGGTGAGGTGGGTGGCGATGACCGTGGAGGGGTCCACCACCGTGAGCCCGGCGATCTGGGCCCGCTCGGAATCGGCCTTCTTGATCCACAGGCCGGGCAGCCCGAACGCAGGCTCCTTGACCGGGATGCCCGGGATGTCCACGGGCGTGTCCTCGGGGTTGAGCAGCATGAGCCTGTCCACCATGGCCTCGGAGCGCGCGATCTCGGAGCCCTTGAGCATGAGCTTGTACTCGTTGGGCTTGAGGTCGAGGTTGTCGCGCACGTGGATGGGCGGGACAATGACCCCCAGCTCAGCGGCGATAGTCCGACGCATTCCCTTGATTCGCGTCAAAAGCTCGCCGCCCTGGGAGGTGTCCACCAGGGGAATGAGCCCGTAGCCGATCTCGAATTCGAGGATGTCGGTGGTGAGGAGCGCGTCCGTCGTGACCTCCTCAGAAGGCGGGGCCTCTTCGACGGCAGCGGTCTCCTCCTCACGATTGAACCTCGTGCTCACCCACGCCAGGGCCCCCATGATGGCCGCCATGGTGATGAACGGGATGTGGGGCATGCCCGGCACGAGCCCCAAGAAGAAGATGATGCCCGCCGCCGAGAACAGGGCCATGGGCTGGAAGGAAAGCTGCTCGCCCAGGAGCTTGCCGATGGACTTGTCCGCAGCGGACTGCGTCACGATGATGCCGGCTGCCGACGAGATGATGAGTGCCGGGATCTGGGACACCAGGCCGTCGCCGATGGTGAGGATGGTATAGGTGGTGAGCGCGTCGGAAAAGGCCATCTTGTGCTGGAGCACGCCGATGATGATGCCGCCGACGATGTTGACGAACACGATGATGATGCCTGCGATGGCATCGCCCCGGACGAACTTGGTGGCGCCGTCCATGGCCCCGTAGAACTCGGCCTCGCGCCTGATGAGGTCGCGTCGCTCACGGGCCTGCTGCTCGGTGATCATGCCCGCGTTGAGGTCCGCGTCGATGGCCATCTGCTTGCCGGGCATGGCGTCCAGGGTGAACCGGGCGGTCACCTCGCCGATGCGCGTGGCGCCTTTGGTGATGACCACGAAGTTGATGATGACGAAGATGGCAAAGACCACCAGGCCCACCACGTAGGAGCCGCCCACCACGAACTGGCCGAAGGCGTGGATGACCTTGCCCGCCGCGAGCTCGCCTTCGGAGCCGTTGAGCAGGATGAGCCGCGTGGAGGCGATGTTGAGCGCCAGCCGGTAGAGCGTGACCACCAGCAGGAGCGAGGGAAAGACCGAGAAGTTGAGCGGGTTGGTGGTGTACATGCTCACCATGAGGATGATGATGCCGAAGGTGATGCTGAAGGTCAGCAGGATGTCCAGCGCGAAGGTGGGCAGGGGCACGAGGATGATGACCAGCACCACCGTCACGCCGATGGCCATGACCAGGTCGTTCATTATCTTTCTGTCGTTCTGTGACGGGAGCGCGGTTGAAGCCATTTATCTGACACCTGCTTTCAGTCTGAATACATACGCCAGGATCTCAGCCACTGCCTTGTACCATTCCTCCGGGATGGCCTCCCCGATTTTCACTGTTTTATACAAAGCTTGTGCCAAGGGTTTGTTCTCCACGATGGGGATGCCCGAGGAGCGCGCCAGCTCCCTGATCTTCTCCGCCACGAACCCTGCGCCCTTGGCCAGGACCACGGGCGCCACCATCTTGCCCCGCTCGTACTTCAGGGCCACGGCCAGGTGGGTGGGGTTGGTGATGATCACGTCGGCCTTCGGGACCTCCTTCATCATGCGGCGCCGGGCCATGTGCATCTGGATGGAGCGGATCCTGCTCTTGATGACGGGGTTGCCTTCGACCTGCTTGAACTCGTCCTGAACTTCCTGCTTGGTCATGAGGAGGTCCTGGGTGTGCTGCCACTTCTGGAACGCGAAGTCCGCGGCGGCCACGAACACGAAGATCCAGAGGAAGTCCCACAGGAGGCGCATGGCCGATTTGAAAAGCGTCATGACAATGACATTGACGTCGCAATGCATGAGCGGGGGGAATTCCGGCGTCTCGCGAAGGATCGCGCGGTAGGCGACCCAGGAGATGACGAGGAGGATAACAACATTTTTAACAAGGAGTTCCAGGGCTTTTGCCGACATGAACCGCTGCTTGAACCCGGTGAGCGGATTGATTTTCGAGAGCTTGGGCGTGATGGTTTCCGTGCTGAAAATGAAACCGATCTGAAGGATATTTGACGCTATGCCGATGGCCAGGAACACGGCCAGGATGGGCAGGATCATGATCCCCAGCTGGACCACGGCCTGCTGGAAGATGGTCACCGCGCCTGCGCTGGTGCCGTCCCAAGACGAGGTGTTGGCCAGGTAGGAGCGCACGACATGGCCGAGCCGGGAGCCCACAGAGGGTATGTAGAAGTAGAAGGCGACCACGGTCGTCACGAAGAGGAAGCAGGTGGACACCTCGATGCTCTTGCACACCTGGCCCTTTTCCCGGGCCTCGTCGAGCCGTTTACTGCTCGGTTGTTCAGTTCGCTCCTGACCGTTCTCGTTTTCAGCCATGGGGGTGAAGAATGCGAAATCTGTACCAACTGTTATCACTCGCACTGTGTAAGTCCGGCGCAGAACTTCTCTTTTGCCGGGGGGCGGCTGTCCGGTTCACCTCCTGCGCACGTAAAATCATCCCAACCGGCTTTACGGTTTTCTCCTGTCTTCATCGGGGTCGATCCCGATTTTCCTCTTCGGCCCCGATACCTACCCCGAACGCATTGCGCTCCTCCATCTCCCACACGCGGAAAGGGGATCTTTCCGGTGGTTTGCGGCAGGAGAAATCATTTGAAGGGAACAGGAGAAAGGGTTATTGTGTATCCAGTAAAAAGGGGTAATAATGCTCCCGGGATCAGCCATCATTATCCAGAGGAGGGGTTTGCAGTGAATGATTTGAGAAGTATCCGGAAAACAAAGGGACTGACCATGGAACAGCTCGCCAGTGCCAGCGGTGTCTCATCCAAGACCATATCGCTCTACGAGCACACCCCGCCCAGGAGACCGAGCAGAAAGGTGGTGGACAAGCTTTCCCGGGCCCTGGACATCTCGCCCGACATCCTGCTCGGCTCCATCGGCTCGAAGCCCAAGGCCTTCAAGGGTCCTGTGCAGGAAGAGCCTGCGGAAACCATCGAGCTGGAGGATTTCCAGGTGGCGAGGATCATGGTGCTGGTGGAAAAGGAATTGCAGGGCCTGCATCAGCTGGTGATCGAATCCGCCGCGCTGGCGGATGATTATCCGGCTGTCGCCCGGAGCATCGAGTACCTCTCCGGAGACATCGAGCTCCTGAACGAGATAAAGCACAAGCTCAGCCACACATAGAGCCTCTTCGTTCCTCGAGTCAGGAAGCGGCAGCAAGAACCGGGACACACATGATCAACCTCGAAGACGTAACGAAGATCTACCACGACAACGTTCATGCCTTGAGGGACGTTTCCTTCGAAATCGCCAAAGGCGAGTGCTGCTTCATCCTCGGGCCCTCCGGCGCGGGCAAGACCACGCTGCTCAAGCTCCTCTACGGCCTGGAGCAGCCCACGCGCGGACGGGCCACCCTCCTTGGCAGGGAGGTCTCCCGCCTGCGCGCTTCCGGCCTCCAGGCGCTCCGGAGGCGCATGGGGTTCGTGTTCCAGGACTACCGGCTCATCGACGACTGGACCGTGTACGACAACGCCGCGGTCATCCTGGAGATCCAGGGAAAGTCCTCGGGCTACATCAAGAACCGCGTCTGGCAGATGCTCAAGTGGGTGGGCCTGCAGCACCGGATCTACGAGCGGGCGGGCGACCTCTCCGGCGGTGAGAAGCAGCTCCTGGCCGTTATCAGGGCCACCATCCACGACCCCGACATCGTGCTCGCGGACGAGCCGGTGGGGAGCCTCGACGAATCCACGGCCATGCACGTGATGAACATGTTCTACAAGCTGCACAAAAAAGGGGTGACCATGCTCATAGCAAGCCATCGGGAAGACCCGCTCATCGACATATCCCGCATCATCTCCCTGGACAAGGGCATGGTCCTGAGCAGGTGAGGGCATGATCCGCATCGTCTACATCCTGAAGCGCCTGGCCCGGGGCATCCGCAGGAGGCCCCTGGGCAGCCTCTTCACCCTGGTGGCCTGGTGGTTCGCCCTGTGCCAGCTCATCCTCGTCTTCCATACGGTGACGGTCGCGGGCCACGTCAAGGAGGTCCGCGGGACCACCAGCACCATGATCGCCTACCTCGCGGGCGCTCCCTCCCAGGGGGCTGTCGAGGAGATCAGGTGGCGGATCGCCGCCATGGAAGAGATCGGCGATGTGGTGTTCATCCCGCGGCAGGCGGGGCTCGAGCGGCTCAAACAGTGGATGGGACCGGACAACCCCCTCATTGCGGGGCTCGACCCGGGCGTGCTCCCCGATGCCTTCGAGGTCACGGTCAAGCCCCTCTTTTCGGGCAGGATCGAGGACATCGCCAAGCGGGTGCAGGCCATACGCGGGGTCGAGGACGTGCGCTACGACCGGGGCATCTTCGGCTACATCGCCGATGCGTACCAGTCCATCCTCCTGGCAGGCGGGGCCGTCGCCCTCGTGGTCATCGTGTCCCTGAGCCTCGTCATCTTCCTGTCCATCCGCGTCTCCATCGTGTCGAGGAGCCAGGAGATCGAGGTCCTGCACAACCTGGGCGCCCAGCGCTCCTTCCTCTATGCCCCCTACCTCTTCGAGGCGCTCATGTACGGCGTGGGCGGGGCGCTGCTGGCCATCCTGGCCACAGAAGCGGCGGCAGCATACATCCTGTCCCGGGTCCCCATCCTCAACGGCATCCTGACGCCCCTCGGGCCGGTCGAGATCGCCTCCGTGGTCGCGTTCTCGAGCCTCTGGAGCCTCCTGGGGGCATATCCGGCGATCAAGAAAACCATTGATGGGTAGACACCTCGCGTACCTCCTCATCCTCCTGATCCCCTGCTCCGCCTTTGCAGCAGACGACTTCGCCACAAAGCTCAAGGAGCTCACCCGCAAGGCCAGGGAGGTCGAAGGCACGTACCGCTCCGAGGAGAGGAAACTCAGGTCCATCGACGAGGAGGTGTCGAAGATCCAGGGCAGGATCCCCACGGTACGCCAGAGCGTGCAGAAGAAGCAGGAGCAGATCCGGGAGTATGACCGGCAGATGGAGATCTACCGGGCCGAGCTGGAAAAGTCCAGGGAGCGGATCACCAGGGAGTGGGTCATCCTCTACAAGTTCGCCGCCCTCGACAAGGCGAGCGTCTACTACGGCCACGAGAAGTATGCCGGGTACCTCAACGCCGTGTTCAGGCACCACGAGGAGGCCCTGAAGCGCTACCAGGCGCTCCAGGCGCAGGTCCAGTCCACCAGGGCGAAGGTCAACGCGGTCTCCGAGCTCCTGAAGAAGGACCTGGACGAGCTCCAGAGCTCCGCCTCCGCGCTCTCGGCCCAGCGCGCCAGGAAGGCGGCCCTCGTCACCTCGCTCAAGGGAAAGTCCCGGGAGTACCAGGACGAGATAGAGGACCTCATCAAGCTCATCCAGAAGCGGGAGAAGGAGCGCAAGGAGCGGGAGAAGAAGGAGCGCGCCAAGCGGGAAAAGGAGCGCAAGGAGCGGGAGAAAAAGGCGAAGGCGCGCGGTGCGCCGAAGGTCAGGGAGAAGCCCAAGGACCAGCCCATCGTGGCGAGCGGCGGCTTCTTCGAGAGCAAGGGCAGGCTCCCGTGGCCTGTCAGGGGCAGGGTGGTCCGCCCCTTCGGCCAGTTCTCCGTGGGAGGCGTGCTCCAGAAGTCCCAGGGCATCGACATCGAGGTGCCTCAGGGCGCATCGGTCAAGTGCATCTATGCGGGCACCGTGGTGTATGCGGACTGGATGGGCAAGTACGGGAACACGGTCATCCTCGATCACGGGGACGGGTTCTACTCCATCTACGGGTATCTTCAGGAGGTGATGAAGTCCTCGGGGCAGAAGGTCGCAGCCCATGAGGTCATCGGGACAGTGGGGGAGAGCGGGAGCGCCCTGAAGCCCGCGCTCCATTTCGAGATACGGTTTCACCAGAAGGCCCTGGACCCCGCCACGTGGCTCGTGCGGTGACTCTGATATTTTATCGTGCATACATCTGTGGTATAGCCGATCAGGTGTAATGTGGGTCCAATACTGCTACAGGAGTAAGGTATGAGAATGCACAAGGCTGTCCTGTTCGTGGGGGTTGCCGCAACGCTCATCGCGGCCGCGGTCGTCTTCAACAACACCAGGGGCGAGAGCGCGAATGCGGCCGGGATCTTCCCCGAGCTGGAAAAGTTCACCGACTGCCTCAACATCATCGAAAAGAGCTACGTCGAGGAGGTCCCGCCTTCAAAGCTCATCGAAGGGGCCATCAAAGGCATGGTCTCTGTTCTCGACCCGCATTCGTCCTATCTCACCAAGGAAGGCTACAGGGATATGCAGATCAGCACCACCGGATCGTTCGGGGGCCTCGGGATCGAGGTCGGCATCCGGGACAACATGCTCATGGTCATTTCCCCGATCGAGGGCACGCCCGCGTTCAAAGCCGGGGTGCTGCCCGGCGACAAGATCGTCAAGATCGACGGCAAACCCACCCTGGACATGGGGCTCGAGGACGCGGTGAACCTCCTGAGGGGCCCCAAGGGCACGAGCGTCACCATCTCCATCGTCAGGGAAAAGCTCGAGGGTCCGCTGGACCTGACGCTCACCCGCGCCATCATCCACATCGAAAGCGTCAAGTCGAAGATGCTCGAGCCCGGCTACGGGTACATCAAGGTCCGGAGCTTCCAGGTGGATACCACCGACGACATCAGGAAGGCCATCGACGGCATGGGCAAGCTCAAGGGCCTGGTCCTCGACCTCAGGTACAACCCCGGAGGCCTGCTCGACCAGGCGGTGTCCGTGAGCGACCTGTTCCTGAGCGACGGGCTCATCGTCTACACCGACGGCAGGAAGTCCGAAGAGAAGACCGAGTACCGCGCCCGCAAGGAGGCCACCTATGAGGGCTTCCCCATGGTCGTCCTCATCAACGGCGGCACCGCAAGCGCGGCCGAGATCGTGGCGGGCGCGCTGCAGGACAACAAGCGCGCGGTGGTCGTGGGGGTGAAGAGCTTCGGCAAGGCCTCGGTCCAGACCATACGCCCCTTGAGCGACGGCTCAGCCCTGAAGCTCACGGTGGCCCGCTACTACACCCCGTCGGGCCGCTCCATCCAGGCCACGGGCATCGAGCCGGATATCCGGGTGGAGCAGAAGGGTCTCTCTTCGGAGGATGACAAGAGGCAGACCTTCATCAGGGAGAGGGACCTCAAGGACCACCTGGAGCCCAAGGCCAAGGACGGCGCCGGCGGTACGACGCCGGCGGCCGACGACGGGAGCCAGGGCACGCTCATCGAGGACGACTTCCAGCTCAAGTACGGCCTCGACCTCCTCAAGTCGTGGCAGGTCTTCCACCAGGTCAAAAAGGCGGCATGAAAAAAAAGACCGACCCGAGGCAGAACATCGTCCTCGCCATCATCGTCGTCCTGGCCGTTCTGGTGGGAACCGCCGTGGTGATAGAAGAAAAGGAGAAGGAGCACAAACCCTCCGCGCCTCCCCCCACGGCGCACAAGCCGGCGGCTCCGCACCGGCAGCCCCCCCGCGTCGTGAAGGAGTACGCCCTGCCCGGGCATCTCATCAAAGGGTGTCTCTTCGACCTGGGCCTGAGCCGGGAGGATGTCCGTTTTCACGGCAGCACCGTGAAGGTGACCGTAGACAGCATGCCCTCGCACGACAGGGTCATGAAGGCCTTCGCCCCCCTCGCCGGAGCCGGGGCGGTGTACAGGGAGAAGCCCGGGCGCTACCGGGTGGTGATCAACGCCTCAGAGTGGGACGTCGTCTTTTCCGAGGTCGAGGCAAAGGTTGCCAGGTGCGCCATCATCGTGGACGACATGGGGCAGAGCATGGAGGTCGCCCGCCGGCTGGGCAGGATCGACGCGAACCTCACCTTTGCCGTGCTCCCCGGCCTGCCGGAGACGAGGTCTGTCGCTGAGCACCTCCACGCCCAGGACAGGGAGATCCTCCTCCACCTTCCCATGCAGGGAAACGGAAAGAACCCCGGACCGGGCGCGATCGTCGCCGGCATGTCCGAAGACGAGGTCCGTTCCGTGCTGGCCCGAAACCTCGAGCTCGTGCCCAACATCTCCGGGGTCAACAACCACATGGGCTCCCTCATCACCGCCGATCCCGCGTACATGGGCCCTGTCCTCGGGGAGCTCAAGAAGCACGGGCTCTTTTTCGTGGACAGCCTGACCACCAGCAAGTCAGTCTGCGGCAGCCTGGCGAACGACGCCGGCGTCCCCTTCATCGCCCGGGACGTGTTCCTGGACAACGAGCGCAGCGCCGCCTACATCAGGGGTCAGATACGAAAGCTGGTGGCCATCTCGCTCAAGCACACGAGCGCCGTGGGCATCTGCCACCCCTATCCCGAGACGGTAGCCGTGCTCGAACGGGAGATCCCGAAGATGAAGAGACAAGGCGTGGAGATCGTGCGGGTGTCGTCGCTCATGGACAGGCCCGGGTCCGATTGACTCTCCCCAAGCTTTGGACTATACACAGAAGCACAACGACCATGGAGCGGATTTCATGAAGCAGTGGTTTGTGATCCAGACGAATCCGAAGGAAGAGGATGTCGCCTGCCTCGTGCTGAGGCAGCAGGGGGTCGACATCTACCAGCCCTTCATGGAAAAGTACGTCTTCCATGCCCGGAAAAAGATCCTGAAGCGCTATCCCCTGTTTCCCAACTACGTGTTCGCCAACGTCACCCCGACCGAGGAGGAGCTGCACAAGATCAGGTGGTGCAGGGGCGTCAGGAGGATCCTGCTGGACAACTACCAGCCCGTGCCCATCGACGACGAGTTCATCACCGGACTGTGCGAGCTCGAGGACAAAAAGTCGGGCACCATCAAGAAGCCGGTGACGTTTCAGCCCGGGGACCTTGTGAGGATCAGATCAGGCCCCATGAAAGACCTCTATGGGGTATTCGAAGCATGGGGGTCGGACGAGGGGCGGGTGAGGATCCTCATCGAGATGGTGAACAACAAGGCAAAGGTGGTCATGCACTCCTCCCTCATAGAAAAGGCGTGAGGCAAGGAGGGTCTCATTCAGAAGGTCTACGGCAATACGAAATCCCTCAAGGCCTCCGAGCACAAGGCCCTGGAGCACCTCTACCGCAGAAGGGTCCCTGCGCATTCCGTCGTGTCGCAGGAGCTGAGTCTCGAGCTGACCCGGCTTTCCCGGGAGATCGGCGTTCAGATCGGCCTGCTCATCAGCCGCAAGGGGACCGTGGAGTACGTCATCGCCGGAACCGCGGGCGGCATATCCATCCCCGAGCCCGAGCGGAGACGGATCCACCGGGGACGCCTGGCCGGTCTGAGGCTGGTTCACACCCACCTCTCGGGGGAAGGGCTCTCCTCCGAGGACCTCACCGACCTCGCCAAGCTCAGGCTCGACATGATCCATGCCATCGAGGTCAGGGAGAACGGGGACCCCGGCCTTGCCTACGGCGCATACCTCGCGCCGGCGGACGGGGACGCGGTGGTGTGGAAGAGCCTCGACCCCGTCCCTGCTCATCGCATCGACATCCCCTTCGACACCTTCATCTCCGACCTCGAAGACAGGATCGGCAGGAGCCGGGCCGCGCTCTCCGCCGGGGCCGGCGAAGACCGGGCCATCCTCGTGGCCGTGGTGCCCTCCCTTGCCGAAGACGAGCAGATCTCCATATCCGAGTTCCAGTCCCTGGCGAGCTCGGCCGGCATCACCGTGATGGACACCGTAGTGCAGCGCCGTCCCAAGCCGGACCCCCGGTACGTGGTGGGCAAGGGCAAGGTGGTCGACATCTACATCCGGGCGCTGGCCCTGGACGCGAACCTCATCGTCTTCGACCATGAGCTCTCGCCCTCCCAGGCCCGCTCCATCACGGAGATCGTGAACATCCGGGTCATCGACCGGACCCAGCTCATCCTCGACATCTTCGCCCGCAGGGCCAAGACCAAGGAGGGCAAGATCCAGGTGGAGCTGGCCCAGCTGCGCTACAACATGCCCAGGCTCGTGGGAAAGAACCGCTCCTTAAGCCGCCTCGCCGGCGGCATCGGTACCAGGGGGCCGGGCGAAAGCCAGCTGGAGATCGACCGGAGGCGCGCCAAGGACCGGATGACCAGGCTCGAAAAGGAGACCGCGGCCATCTCGAAGAAGCGCAGGCTCACCCGCATGAGGAGGAGCAGGGGCGACGTCCCGGTCATCTCCATCATCGGCTACACGAACACCGGCAAGTCCACCCTGCTCAACACGCTTACGAAGAGCCACGTGCTCACCGCGGACATGCCGTTCGCCACCCTCGACCCTTCGAGCAAGCGCCTCAGGTTCCCCCGGGACATCGAGGTCATCGTCACCGACACCGTGGGCTTCATCCGCGACCTGCCGGAAGACCTGAAGGCCGCGTTCATGGCCACCCTCGAGGAGCTCGAGGACGCGAACCTGCTCCTGGAGGTCATCGACCTGGCCGACCCCAACATGAAGTACCGGATGAAGGCGGTGGACGACATCCTCAAGGGCCTGGGTCTGGAGGGCAAGCCCAGGCTCAGGGTGTTCAACAAGGCCGACAAGTGCGATCCGGACTTCGTTCAGAACATCACCCGCCGCTTCGACGGGGTGGCCGTCTCCGCCCTGGACCGCTCCACGCTCGGGCCCCTCATCGGGAGGATGGAGTCCTTCTTCCTGAACGCGCGCGCGACGAGGCAGGCCTGACGGTCGGTGGGCGGAAACGCCCGGTCACTCCTTCTTGCCCGTGTCCTTTTTCGGGATGAGGTCACGGGCGTCCTTCAGGAGCTCCGAGGGGAGCCTGAGCGCTCTGGCCAGGGATTTCCTGACCGGGTCCGAGACGGTCTGCACCGGGGCGAACGCCACCTTGGGATCGTCGGCATTGCCCGTGATTTTCATGCTCACGATGAAGAGCTCGCCCCTGTCTCCGGTGAGGATCCAGCCGATGAGCGGGATCATGTGGATGGCCTTGTCGATGGTCTCGAAGGGCTGCACGCCCATGACCGCATCGATCTCCCCGGTCTTCAGCGAGTAGCTCCCCACGGCGGAAAACTGCAGGGAGTTGCTGTCGAAATACATGTCGTTGAAGGAGACCAGGCTGTCCTTGAAGTTGAAGGTGGCGGAGATCCTGTTGTACGGGAAGTTCTTGCTGGTGAGCTCCAGGTCCATGGACCGGACGATCTTGTAGACGTTGAGCACGGCGAACACCCTTGAGATGATGACGTAGCGCTTGAGCCTCCCGTTTCTCGCATCCATGCGCACGGTCCCGTTCACCGATTCGCGCGAGCCCGAGAGCTTTCCCTCGAGGTCCATGTTTCCCCTGATCCAGTTCTCTTCCGAGGTCAGTCGCTCCAGGAATCTGGTGATGTTGACGTTCTTGAGGGAGAACTCGGTGTCGAAGGAGCGGATACCCGAGGAGTCGGTGGTCAGGGACCCGGTCGCCGAGACGGTCTGGCCCTTCATGGTGATGCCGGACAGGGTCGCGACGCCTCCGGCAAGCGACACATCGGCCTGCGCCTCTTCCACCGGGATGTCGTAGAGGTCGAGGTTCAGGATCTTCAGCCGGCCCCGGGCGGTCAAGTCCTTGAAGTCCGCGGGTGTGCCTCCCTGGTCCTGCGCCAGGGGGAGCTTCAGCCCGTCGACGGTGACGTCCCCTTTGAACACGGGCGCGCCGGAGAGGTCCAGCGACCAGTCGGAGGCCCTGAGCTTCAGGTCGTCTGTGGTCACCCGGAGCCTTTTCCCCGAGAGGGTCGTCCCCGCAAGGGCCACCGGGCCTGTGAGCTTCACGAAGGTGCCCTTCACGGGGAGCAGCGCGTTTCCGCACACGAGCGTACCCTTCACGAACACCTTCTCGGCCACCGCGATGCTCAGGTCGCCCCTGAGCCTTCCCGACAGGGGCCGGGCCTTCCCGTCCCGGACCGCCTCGAACCGATCCAGGGGAAGGCTGCCCTGCAGCCTGAGGTCCGCCCCCTTGTCCGTGAGGAGGCCGGAGATGCCGAGCCTGCCTGGAGAGACCCTGGCCTCTCCCTGGATCTTCAGGGACATCTCCGGTAAAAGGGGGCCCTTGAGAGATGCCTTGAGCTGAATGGGCCTGTCCTTCTGACGGAAGACCATGTCGAACAGGGTCATGCTCTCCGCTGTCACCTCCGCCGTGGCGGTGATGCTCGTGCCTGTCCCGGTGCCCTTGAGGAGGACCGTGGTCCCCTTGCCCATGTGGAAGTCCTCGGTGTCCAGGAGTCCGCCGATGGAGGCCTCGAAGGTCGAGCGCATGGTGTCGAAGGGATCGACCAGCGTGATGTTCAGGGATCTGACCACGCGGCTGCCGGCGGTCAGCCGTGAGGTGATCGTCATGGGGGCGCCGAAGTCCGGGGAGACAACCACTCCGCTGTGCCCGGTGACGGCCTGGGACCCCCAGGTGTAGGAGCAGTTCTCCAGGTCGATCCTGCCCCGCGCCTGCACCTGCTCCTTCCTCCTCTCGTCCCAGACGACGCTCGCTCTGCCCCGTATCCTGCCGGCCTGCACCCGGGAGATGTCCCCGAACAGGCCGATGACGTATCGGGGCATGCCGGCCGCGTTCCAGGCATCGAGAAAGTCCCGGGCGGCCATGTCGATCTCCGCGTCCACGCCGATGACCCAGAAGGGGGAGAGGACCCCCGGGAACGAGAGGTCCAGCTTCTGCAAAACGGAGCTGCGCACCGATCCGCGGAGGTTTTTCAGGTACACGCCCCCGCCGGTGTAGATGATCTGGCCGGTGACGCCGGTGATGCGCTCGACGCCCGGCCCGGCCCCAAAGCTCTGCCCCATGGCCTCCTGGACCACGTAGATGCGGTCGAGGAAGCGATCGAAGGTGATGAGCTGCTGGACGGTCCCCTGAAAGCGGGCGGCCGTGTAGCGGGACAGGCCCCCCCTGATCTGGGCGGTCAGGAGCTCGGTGAGCCAGGGCTCGAACTCGGCGGTGGGGACGAACCGCAGCACGTCCTCGTAGTCGAAGACCCCGGACTTCAGGTCCAGCGCGATGAAGGCGCCCGTGCCCTTCCTGATGTCGCGCAGGACCCCGGTCCCGGAGACCTGGACCAGCGGCGTGACCACGGAGATCTTTTCCAAAGTGAGCCTGCCCTCGTTTCCGTTCGCGGTGAGGCTGACCTCGAACGTGGGGATCTCGGGCTCGGCCCACGGCAGGCGCAGGTGCTCGCCCCTGATGCTCAAGGAGGACGCCGTCCGGTCCCCCGAGAGGTCGAAGTCCATGTTCACGGCAAAGGACCCCTGGAAATCCGAAGAGATGCGGGCGAGATCCATGGTCCCCATCGTGAGCCTGCCTTTCCACCCCGTGTCGGTCAAATCCGCCTTGATGCTCGTTTCCCCGCCGAGCACGAGGGCCTTGAGCGAGACATGGTCCTTTTTTACGGTCCCGTTGATGGCCTCCAGGACCATTCGGCGCTCCTTTCCGGGCAGCCTGATCACCCCGCCTCGGATGCTGACCGAAGGGGCTTCCCCCTTTTCCTGCTTGAGCTTGAGCTTCTTGAGCGCCTCGTAGTCGAGATAGATGAGGGGGTTCTCCAGGTCCACGACGGTGAGCTCGACCCTGCCGAAGAGGGCCTCCCAGAGGGACAGGTGGGCCTTGACCCTGTGGGCGTTCACCAGGGGCTTGTCCGGGGTCCCGACACGGACGTCCCTGATGACGATGGCCATTGACGGGAAGAGCTCCACTGCGCTGCCGCCGATGGACACGGGCTGTCCCGAGGCCTGCGCGAGGAGCTCTTCGATGTTCGCGGAGAGCATGGTGGGTACGATCTTCCTGGCAGCGAGGTACGCGGAGAGCCCCCCCACCACCAGGAGGACGGCCAGGAGCAGGGCAATGATTCTTGCTTTTGAAACCTTCATCATCCAGTATGCTTCAGTGCATGCGTTAGCCAACTCATAGCATAAAGGCAGATCTTTGTAACAGGGAAATGAGGCAGGCTTCCAGCGGAGGGGTATGGCCCGGCCTGAAAAAGAAGGAGGACCTGTCCTCCGAAGCCTCGGCGAAGGAGGATCAGCGGCGTCTGCGCGGGGCCGGGTTCATGAGCACGTGTGCGCCGTGGTGCTCCTCCACGATCTCTCCGGCATCGTGGGCGTGGTCGTCGTCCGCCACCATCCAGAAGAGCAGGCCTCCTCCCTTGATGCCGTCGAGGTAGGCTTGAGCGGTCTCTGTGCCGATGCCGAACTCCATGAGCTGGTGACGGAGGCCGGGGCTGCCGGGTGAAGCCGCCGCGTGCGCCAGTATCTTGGCCCTTTGTCCGGCGGCGTAGATGCTGCCCGTGTCCGGGGCGTTTATGCCCTGTTCGCCCGAAAGCATCCTGTCCAGCCCGGGCGGCATCTGCCCGGGCCGGCTGACGGCGGCCTTTGATCCCGTTCGCGCCCTGGCCACGGAGTCCTGGACGATGACGTTCATGTCCTGCAGGTCGAACCCCTGGTGCAGGAGCTCCTGCACGGCGGCTTCGGCCTGGTCATAGGTCCTGAAGAGGGCGTACACCGTTTTCATCCGCCACCTCCGCACCCGTTCGGCTCATGCGTCCCCCGGGCGCTTCTCCCGAGATGTGCGGGATATACAGTTACGGTGTGTTTGCAAAGATCATAGCCAGAGGATAATAGCGCCGATGAGCCACATGGAGAGATAACTGTCGGCTCGTTTATCATATCTTGTTGCGATGGAGCGAAATTGCTTGAGTCTGTTGATGAG